>Ga0316217_10000086_pt1 | contig 135341 bp, 102 predicted proteins | sample 1anoAmetaG_FD_203633 | JGI IMG/M metagenome (GOLD analysis project Ga0316217, IMG submission 203633) | Freshwater microbial communities from Trout Bog Lake, Wisconsin, USA - 1anoA | ecosystem: Environmental > Aquatic > Freshwater > Lake > Hypolimnion/Profundal zone | place: USA: Wisconsin... | reverse complement strand
CGTAGTTACGCATGTATTTTTTGTTTAATAAAAAGGTCCAATAAGATAGGCCTTGTCAAAACTTTTTTATTTATGTACAATTAAGTATACCACACTTTTAGCATAAATCAAAGCATCTAGATTGAGAATTCCCTAGTAGCTCAGTGGTACGAGCAGTCGGCTGTTAACCGAACGGTCGTAGGTTCAATCCCTACCTGGGGAGGATCCTCTAAAGAGGGTCATGAGATTTATCGTCACCCCAGACAAATCAACGTATTATCTAAATTGTACAAGTGTCTCATGCCCAATTCAATCCCCGTCCTACAGGCAGTAGGCAGGGGCTTTCCCTGACTGCAGCTATGCTTTTTCTTCTAGCAGGCTTTTTTCAAGCAACAACCTTATCAACCGTGCTAGGTCAAACAGGAGATTGGGACGTTTTGGCATCTGCGGGCCTTGTAGCACTTACGGAACTTGCGGGGGTCTGTCTTTACAAATCGTCTTTCTCCCTTTTTTTTAAAAGAGTAAAAACCGTATTCGTCTTAGTAAGAAGAATCAAATTGCCTCTCTTTATTCAGAGCCCTGCGCCTGGTTGGGCTGCGAAGGCAGCGAACATGTGGAAGATTGGACTTGTGTATGGCCTCTTTGTAGATGGGTTCAAATTGGGCAGCTAAAATAAAAGCCCCCTTCTTCTTTAAAAAAGAAAAAAAGGCGGTGAGGGCCACTGTCCAACTGAACCCGTTAGGCATAGCGAGCGGGCTTGTAGCTCAGTGGACTAGAGCATATGGCTACGAACCATAGTGTCGGGGGTTCGAATCCCTCCTTGCCCAAAGTCAAGGATCACTACAAAGCATAATGCCAAGGGTTCGAATCTATTTTTACCTAAAAGTTTCACTTTAAAATCAAAAAATTATTAAAGTACAATAAAGACTTGATTGAGCATTGCGTAACAAAAAGAATTTGAAAGGGTAACATTTTATTTACTAAATGTTCAATAAGTACTGGGTGAATATGATATGCATAATGAAACATTTGTGTTTCAAAAAGGCTTCAAAAGGAAAAGGAAAGCATTGATGATGGGTTTGTATAGAACTGTCAAGCTTGAAAGAAAAAAGAAAAAATAGAATAATGAGAGCAAACTGTCGCGAATAAATAGTCGGATGAGCTCTAAAAACAAAAATTGTCTACTTTGTAAGAGTAGCAAACGCCCACCTCGGTAGATGGGCCATTTTTTCTTATGCTAGTCAAGCAGTTCGGAGACCACGCCTGCACCGACGGTGCGCCCTCCCTCTCGGATCGCAAACCTCATCTGTTTTTCGATTGCAATCGGTTGGATAAGTTCGACATGCATCTTGATCCTGTCTCCTGGCATGACCATGCGCGTAGATTCGCCAGAGTCATTCCAGCAAGACTCGATGTTTCCAGTAACATCTGTAGTCCGAACATAGAATTGTGGACGATATCCCTTAAAGAAAGGTGAATGTCGCCCTCCTTCTTCTTTTTTAAGGATATAGACCTGTGCTTCAAACTTTGTGTGGGGCTTGATGGATCCTGGTTTGGCGATTACCATCCCTCTCTCTATATCTTGCTTTTGTATGCCCCTTAAGAGCATTCCTACATTATCCCCAGCGATGCTCTGTTCCAAAGTCTTTTGAAACATCTCCAGCCCTGTAACGGTACTTGTCCGAGTGTCTTTGAGTCCCACCACCTCTACGGTATCTCCAACTCGGATCGCTCCTCTCTCAACACGACCTGTTGCAACTGTCCCCCGTCCTGTAATGGAAAAAACATCTTCAACGGCCATAAGAAAGGGCTTGTCTGTGTCGCGAGTGGGTGTAGGGATGTGTTCGTCCACTTGGTCCATAAGGTCAAAGATCTTATCCACCCATTTGTTTGTTCCTCTTGAGATACTTGCATTGTCTGCACTCAATGCTTCCAGAGCCAAAAGGGCCGAGCCCGAAACCACCGGCACGTCATCTCCGGGGAACTCATAGTAACTCAGGGTCTCGCGTACTTCCATCTCGACGAGCAAAAGAAGTTCTTCATCGTCTACTTGGTCTTCTTTGTTTAAGAAGACCACCACGGTCGGTACCCCAACCTGCTTAGCAAGCAAAATGTGTTCCTTCGTTTGGGGCATAGGCCCGTCAGCCCCCGAGACGACTAGAATAGCACCGTCCATCTGTGCTGCTCCTGTAATCATGTTCTTTACATAGTCTGCATGTCCAGGACAATCAACGTGAGCATAGTGCCTCTTCTCTGTTTCATACTCTACGTGGGCGGTATTAATGGTAATGCCCCGTGCCCTTTCTTCCGGCGCAGCATCAATTTCATCATACTTTTTAGGCGTAAGACCGCTGTTGGCAGCAAGCGTCATTGTAATTGCTGCAGTAAGGGTGGTCTTTCCATGATCTACATGACCAATTGTGCCAATGTTTACATGAGGTTTCTTACGCTCAAATTTTTCTCTTGCCATGTGGACTCTCCAATCATTGGATAGCTTATCTTGGATACAGGTCTCAGTCCTTGTCCCTGGGAGCCCATTGCCTAAGCACAATGCCGACAAGCTTGTACCCCCTCTCCTCTTGCCTTGTGGACCAGATAGAGAGAGCAATTGCAAATCGACTCAGGCTAAGCTGCCTAGGGTCTGCCGCCACTCGGACTCGAACCGAGATGCTCGCGCACTGCCTCCTAAGGGCAGCGTGTCTACCATTTCACCATAGCGGCTTGTTCATACAATATAGTAGCATACTATGCGTATCTGTACAAGAGGGCAATGGGAGGCTGCTAGCCCCCCCCTTGTGGCCTTGCTCCAGGAAGGGGGCGTTTTAGTACCCCTCGGAGCAGCGGGATTCGAACCCACGGCCTCCATCACCCCAAGATGGCACGCTACCAAGCTGCGCTATGCTCCGTGCTTGGATAGCTCTATTGTACACTCGCAGATGGCTGAGCTTGGGGGCTTAGGCTGGAACTTGCAGTTGTTGCCCATGTGTCTCGATGCTATCCACTAGCAATCGGGTGAATCTCCGACGATGGCCCTGCTTACGACGGCTCTTTTTCTTTGCCTTTCTTCGCAACACAACTTGTTTCTCTGCTTTCAGGGTATGCATTACCCTTGCCCTGACAAGGGCACCCTCTACCCAAGGCCTTCCAACTCCAATCTCCGATTGGTTCCGCACCATAAGTACTCGACACAACACCACTTTGGTGCCTGGCATCAGGCAGGTCATACACGGCACATCGTAGAACCTACCAGGCTCCATCCGGAGTTGCTGACCCCCTGTCTCGACAATTGCATATACCATAGACTTCACGCAATCCACTGTGTCTAGGCAAGAGGGATGCACAATAAGCAGGCGAGCAAGAGCTAAGCCTATCCCGCAGTGTAAGTGTCGATGGGCACAAAGGTCAAGCACCCCAGCCCGAATCATAGAATAAGATAGGAAATAAAGTCAGAACAGAGTTGATTTTTTTATAAGGAAAACTAAACAGTTGCTCCTAACCCTCTTTTATGGTATGCTAGATTTAGGGAATGTATGTACAATTGGAGAAAAGAATGGCCAGCAGAAGGTATAATAAACAAGAATAGTATACCAAAGACTCAAGCTATTTTTTTCGTCGTGCGGCAGACCTAAGCCCAAGCTCTCTTTTTTGTCTCTTATTTGGTTGTCATTCTTCCACTTGCTTTGACTTTCAATAAGCATGGTATTTTGAAGGTATCTTAGATATGCTTTTGTTAGATATGCTTCTAGTAGTAAGATGAGAGATGAGAAAAGGTATATATACGAACAATTGCAAGACCCTAAAAAAAGAAGCCAGATCCTGATGAAAGAGGATAGGGGTGAACCCCAATACTCTTTCTAAAGAAAGGGCCTGGCCCTTGGTGTGGGCTTGCGCAGAGGAGGCTTATGAACGAATGGCTTTATGAATCCGCCTGGATTGTCCCAATCCTGCCATACTTTGCCTCTCTGGTAGCCGGGGGGGGCTTGCTCGTTCTGCGCAAGGCAACGCGCAGCCTTCGGGGATGGCACCGGACCTATCTGATGGGCAGCTTAGCAACATCTATGATCTTGTCCTTTTTACTCGTGCAGGCTCAGCTGGGCGAATCCGGACCCTATCGCTGGGCAATGGACTGGATTGTTTCAGGGCACCTGCGCTTGCAGATGGGTTATCTTGTGGATCCTTTGAGCTCTATGATGCTTGTACTCATCACTACGGTGGGGTTAGTTGTCATGTTATACAGCCACAAGTATATGGCCTATGACCAGGGATACGTCCGCTTTTTTGTTTATCTTAGCTTGTTCACTGCCTCGATGCTAGGTCTGGTACTTAGCCCTAATTTGGTCCAAGTATACGTGTTCTGGGAACTTGTGGGCATGTGCTCTTACCTCCTGATCGGTTTTTGGCCAAATCGGTTAGGAGCTGCTAAGGCCTGCCAGAAAGCATTTGTTACAAATAGGATAGGAGACTTTGGCCTGTTGCTTGGCATTCTTGGGCTCTACTGGGCCACCGGCAGTCTTGAGTTTGGGGAGATTGCGGAGCGGCTTGCCCGTTTGCTAGCATCTCAAGCACTTGGCTTTTTCTTCCCTACCCTCTGCTGTCTGCTTTTACTCTTAGGGCCGTTAGCCAAGTCCGCGCAGATCCCCCTTCATGTCTGGCTGCCGGATGCTATGGAAGGACCCACACCCATCTCCGCTCTTATCCATGCCGCTACAATGGTTGCAGCAGGAGTCTTCCTTATAGCTCGTATGTGCCCCATCTTCCAGCAACTGGGCACGGTAATGGAGACAATGGCTTGGGCTGGTGCACTCACTTCGCTCCTCGGAGCCAGCATCGCACTGACACAGACTGACCTTAAGAAGGGGCTTGCTTATTCTACAATGTCTCAACTTGGATACATGGTCATGGCCATGGGAGTAGGCTCTTACGAAGCGAGTCTGTTTCATCTTGTAACCCATGCTTATTCCAAAGCCTTGCTCTTTTTAGGGGCCGGCTCCGTCATTCATGGTATGGAACCTTTAGTCGGGTGGGATCCCTCCAAGAGCCAAAACATGCTACTAATGGGGGGTCTTAGGAGGTTCATGCCAATCACAGGAACCACTTTTCTTCTTGGCACCCTATCTATTTGTGGTTTTCCACCCCTCGCATGCTTCTGGTCCAAAGATGCGATATTGGCAGGGGCCTGGGCAGCCCACCCTACTCTGTGGGCAATTGCTTGGGCCACAGCGGGTATGACAGGGCTATACATGCTCCGCATCTACCTGCTCACATTCGAAGGGCGCTTCCGGGGAGGGTCACTACTGTCTTATCGGAGTCATCAAAGGCCTAAGCCCCAAGAAGATGGAGGTATGACGACATGCCTTCTCATACTCGCCCTGCCTACCGTGGCAATTGGTTGGATGAATACTCCTTGGTTTCATCTCGGGCCCGGCCCATCTCCTAGTCTGATTGCATTTAGCAGCATGGCAATAAGTTCGGTTGGGATTGCTCTGCTGGGAGGTTGTCTGGCTTTCTTAGCCTACCAAAGGGCCACACTTGGGCTCAGCGGACTTTCTTACCAATGGCCACAGCTCCACCATGCCTCTTACAATCGCTGGCACATCGATGAAATCTACGATAGATCATGGGTGCGAACGAATCAAATCTTAGCTGAGAAAGCATCTGCCTTAGATAGCTGGTGGATCGATGGTGTGGCGAATGGGGCTGGACTCATAGGGCTTGTCTCAGGTCAAGCGAACAGGACTTGGCAAGGCGGCAACTTGACCGACTATGCATTGAGCATGACCATCGCGCTAGTAAGTCTGCTTACCATAGTCACTTTATCAACTCTTTCCTAATCAGCCATTAGAATTCTTCTAATCGCTGAACAGAAGCTTATTTCTTTTATAATGGGCGTCTACTCTTTAAAAATCAATTCGGAAAGAAGTCACGTCACCCATGCTTTGCTCAAAGCTTCCCCATTCAACTGATTTATTGACCCATTTATTGGCCTCTAAATCTCAATTCCAGCTTCACAGATCTCTAGGCTCTTCTATTGGGCCAACTACTCTGTATTGTAAAGCTAGCTCTCTATTCTATCAACCAAGACGAGCAAAACGTCGGCTTAGACAGGCCGACCAAGGCTGCTACTCTTTCGAAAGCCCGTCTTGAACCTATGCATCCAAGCCCTATAACGACAAATAAGATTATTATGGCGGTTCCAAAGAAGAGGGCCTCTAAGACAAAAAAGAGGACGCGGAAGTCTGTATGGAATCAGAAAGCAATTCAAGAGGCTAAACACTCATTCTCGCTATCGAAAGCAGTTGTTACTCGTCGTACACACTTTGTATATCCAAAGGATCAAAACACAAAGCACTCGCCTAAGGGTTTTGGAAATAGGGAAGGGGTCCTTGTAAATAAAAATAGCCCAGCAGAATGAAACCCCTCCCCCCCCACAAAGGGGGGGAAAGGCTTTTCATGTCTGCTCGATCATTAAACACTGTCAAATGAATCCAATATCTTTGAATGTCTATCACACTGCTTTGTACACGGTGGGAACCATTGGGGGATGGTTGAGTGCCAACCCTATCCTGTGCATTGGAATAGTATATGGTTTTATGGGAACTCAGTGCCTGCACCTGGTTCATGTCCTAGCGGCACGTGCTTTCTACATGCACGGCAATCTTCTCGGGGGGGTGTGCATTGGGTCTATGTTGCTTGGACAGGTAGTGCTCGTCACTCTCGAATTTTTGGGATGGGCTCAACCTTTAGCTGTTCGCTGGCGTTATAATGCGGCCTTTTTTACGGCCATCTCTTTCTCTATGTGCTTGGTGGGCTGGGTGATTCCTCAAAATCCAATTCTGGGGCTGTATAATCGCCCCGATCTTCGGCTCTTTACACCTTCGATTTTGATAGAATTGCCAAAAGAGGTAAAGAGTGTGCGTGACCCTCGTGTCTTTCTGTACTCAATTTTGTGCACAAGCTTATATGTCTTGATTCCCCGTGGTGGGACAAGCTTGGTAAATGATCTAACCTCTGTTTTGGGCTTTTCTCATGGAACAAAGCCAGTCTTCTTGTGGGGAACCCTTTTAGGATATGGAATTGGCAACCTTTTATTTTACGTGAGCTTGTGCTTGAGCCGATCCATCACGAGTCTGGTTACTAAAAGGACGTATTACGAGCTGATCTACCCCCTTAGCCGCGTGTTTGCTGGGATGATCTACGCAGCAATGGCGATGCAGCTCCGGCTAGATCCCCTTGAGACAGAGTTTAGCCTTAGGCAGCTAAGAGAAGCCCGTACTCAGACTCTCTTGATTGCCCAGGATCGAGTAAGCGACTGGGTGCCGAGCATTGCCAAGCAACGCCTTGCCCTCTATGGCCGAGTTTATCAGATGGAAGAAGAAATGGGCGCATTCAACCAGCTCTTACTTCGCTCCTTAGTCGATGAGAAAAACAGCCTTCAATCGGTCAATCTATTACCAGATCTGTGCGAGCAGCCTGTTCTCAAAGGCCTAAAGACAGAGATTGAGGTGCTTCCTACTGCGGGCCTTTCACCTATTGTTTCAAGTGAGACCCGCTCAGATGGAGAAAGCTTACTGAAAAAAGAGGGGGCAATTCTTTTGGACAGACAGGCGTTCGATCAGAACCTTCTCATCCAACCGCCCTATGAGACAATTACTCCCCAAGAATATGTAGAAGAGAGCAGAGGCTTTGCTTTTCCCTGGGATAAAAAGAATCTAGCTCATCGCCTAGGTCCTCTTTCTTTGCCAAAAGGGCGCGTATTAGGCTCATGGCACACTTACGGCTTTGGTTCGAAAGCAGAGAAGCCATGGTTTATGTCTTTTTCTGAGTACCAAAAAGAACAAAGCTCGTCCTCTCGCTCCGAAAACACTGACTGGGAACAAGACATTCTTTTGCCTACAAGTCAGTCGGGGGAGAGGGAGTTGACCAATCGAGAAATGCTAAAGTATGACTTAGTAAAGCAGCAAAAGCAAAAAGGTCTTTTGCCTAAAGTGCCTGCTTCTCATAGGCTGCTACCATGGAACAGATTCAAAAACCGTAAGTCTAATACTCAATCATGGTTCCTAGAGCTCATGGCGAAACTGCTACCTTTTCAGAGTGTTACTGGGGCGCCAAGTCGAAGTGCCCGTATTGAAAAGGCAAAAAAGCAACTAAGATATAAGGCTCTGGCTTATGGAAGAGACAAAAAGCTCCGTCAAATAGTGCGTCAAAGTTGGTTAACAAGACTGAACGGACATCCACTTCAAATACAGCGGACAATAGAAATGCCAACTCTGCATGAGCTTGGTACTGCTTTGCAACCCCCCAATGGTCTCTTGCTTACTCATGTCCCTTTACAGGTCAACTCTGAACAGGTTCAAAGACTCTTCGAAGGCCACACATTAGAGAGGCTAAGACGGGTATTTCAACTCTGGGAGCGGCGTTCTACGTCGAGCGCCTTGCTTTTGTTTAAGCAGAGAACAAAAGGCTGGTTTAGCTCCGAAGACGTTTATCAAGACGTGGTTGAGCGTCTCTTTTCCCCCAGCGAAGCATTGTTCGATTACTGCGTGCGTCTTATGGCCTATGCTCAACATCAAAGAGCCTTCGCTTTTGTGATGCGGCCTCAGACCCACCTAGCATGGCCCGAGCTTGAGAGAGCGCCTCGCCTATGCCTTTCTATCGTACCGGGTCTTGCTCGCACCCGACCCGGCTATCAGGTCCAGGAACGGATTGCAGACATTTATGTTTACCTCTATGGCAAAAAAGAAGAAGCTCAAGACATGATGAAAGAGCTTAGATTGCCCTCTTTTCCTAAAGAGCGAAACAAGGAAAACCTCGCAGCCCGACGCCTAGGCAAACCACAAATATCAGCTATCTTAGAATCAAGAATGCTACGCCAGAGAGCACGACAGGGGCGCAGGGTACCTCTTCGTCTTGAGTCGGAGGGGAGGCTGACCCCCCCATCTTCCATACCCCGTAAGCTTCACTATTGGGCAAAAGGGCTACTAATCCACCCTGCAGGTTTCCTAGCGGAGAAGCTCTCCCAACGCAATGGCTCAAAGCCAACTCCCTCTTTCAGACCAACCCGACCCTTGCATTCCTATGCAAGAGGCCAACGGTGGGCAAACAGCCCGGATGTACGGCTCCCTACCGGCCCGCCGGGCCAATTTCCTTTTCTACTGGTTCCCAGGCTGCTGGAAGCACTGAGCAAGGAATCTCTCCAACCCTCTGAGAGAAGGCTGCCCTTCCCCCAGTTACGTTCTCTTGTCCAGGCTCCAGGTCTTCAATCCTCTCGTTTAGGCCCTCGCCCCGTGTGCCATCGACCTGGCTTGCTTTCTCGCTCCATGGATCCAATCACCACAAACCTAATCGCAACAACCCCTGCCCCACAGAGTCCTGGAGATAAAGCGCGTCGACAGGCCCTACGCAAGCAGGCTCTCCTTGCCAAGCATCAGGGAAGAAAGCTAGAATGGGCAATACGAAAAATTGCTAGAACACTTGATCAAGATAGCGAGCTCTCGACGTGGAAAGCCTCGAGTCTTTTAAAGTCTCCCGCCAACACTTGGAGAGTTCAAAAAGCAAGAAAGGCTATTCATAAGATGATGAAATCTTGGCAATTGAATATGCTAATCTTAAAGAGGATTGTGCACACGCAAACAGTTCAGTTGCTAAACCAGTCTTTCCGGCTTGTAGGGAGGTGGAATGGTCAATTCTCTCAAGAACTGTCTCAAAAAAGCGCTATGCACGAGAAAGGCTTTTTTGGACGGACCCTGGATAAGCAGAGAGAAGCTTACTTGAAGAATCTGAGTGATAAAACGAGAGTTGGATCTCAGCTAGGCGCTACGTCTTTCACAGAAATCCAAGTGCTAAGGAATCGGGCTCATTGGAAAAAAGAGAAAAAAGTAAGCGAAGCCCTCTCTTTTTGGAGGGCTCAAAAAGAAAAAGAAGCTAGACGAGAAGTATTTGACCTTCGAGTTTCCTTACAGTCTCTACGTGAAGTATCGCTTCGCCCGCATCTGAGCTCGTCCGTGCCCTGGATATTTCGCCAGGCTTTGTTACATGCAAAAGAAAAAGAGATGGGCAAGTCAGCCTGGCGCGCCCTGTACACAAAATCGGGCACTTGGGTTGGACCTACCCCCATCTTAAGTCCTCTCCCTTCTTGGTCTGGCCTCCGTGAGGATGTTCAGAAAGAGAGGACAGCACCTTGGCAAGCGTCCAATGAGATCGATATTGTGAGTGCTTTAGAATGGGTTGGGCCCTTAGAGGACAGGTGGGCGAACTTATGGCGACACCGGGCATCGGGTGTGACAGAACGGGGACGTCGGATGCTTTTGGCCTCGCATCGTTCTCAATGGGACAAACGATCTTTACTGTACAATCCTCTGCCTCCATTGCTTGGCAAAAAACTACGAACCCAACGCTCCCAGCTAAATGAACTGACCAGTAAGAAGGTAATCAACATCACCCGGCCTTTGGCGGACCAAGTAAGAATGACTAAACAGAACCGTGAGAATAACTTACGCCTTATGCTTACTCATAGCCTGAGACTTGGAAGCCTACGTCTTTATGAACAAGAGGGACGAAAGGCACTGGCAAGCTTAGCGGGGCTGAACCCTCTTTCTCTCTTTGCGGACGACGAGAGGGTCTTGGCGTTGATACGCCTAGACGATTTGCGTGTGGACCCTTCTCTGCGGAGACGGGCATGGGGAGCTAGATATCGTTTAGCTCTAGGAAGGATGTTGGCCAGGGGAAACAAGCAAAGGCACTCCCTCGAAAGCTTAAAAACAATGATAGGACGAACCCATAGGTATAGGACATGGGATTCTACAGCCCAAAAGTACATTCCTCAATCTGAACTTGCTAACCTAGGGTTATCAACGAGTCACAGGCAAGGGCAAGCTTTGGAATTCTTTCTTCCAAGTTTCAGCTTTGGAGAAAAGATCGAAAAATCACCAATGATATTTGGCTTGTTTGATACAGGCATACAACCCTATGAAAAAGATGCTCCCACAGTTGTAAAAAGAGAAGACAAGGGAGGTGCAAAAACACCGGCCCGCTCAAGAGACAAACAAAAAGAGGGAAAGGTTTACGAAAAAATAGAGGAAATGGGACATAAGTTGCCAATGGATAAGAGTGAGACGATAAACCGTCCTTCTTTCTTCTTTAAGCCAGAGTCAAAGTTGTTTTCTTTGGACGACTTCTATGAACTTTGTGAATTTTTTTTCTACACAGGTTGGTGGGGCAATGCCTCTGACAGAGAAATCATTGGAGCGGGAAGGCGAATAGGAAGGCACAATTGGCGAGATAAACAAGAAGGAGTCGATGAGTATGACCAGGTCAGCTTACTTCCTTGGCGCAAACTATTGAATCATGCATCGTATGAAGAAACGCGCAATCCTTCTCGTGCTCGGATTGTAGCGGAGGAATGGTTTGCTCAAAGCTCCCTTCCAGCAGGAGAACGGAAAGCTTATTTAGATGAGCAAAAAGAACGAATCGAAGAAGTCGAAAATCGTAAGGAAAGGGTTATTCCTTCCCTAAATGATAAGAGTCTACGGGAGGCTTGGCATAGACGTATAAGCCGACCCGTAAAAAAAGTCAATGAGGCAGGTAGGTGGAGAGGATTGATATCCAAAAAGAAGCATCACTATCCGATTGGGCCCATTACACGATTCTATCTAGGGCATTCGGGACTTCCTGAAGAAAGAGTTCTTGGACGTGTGGCAATCGATCCTTATATAGATGACGCTGAACCCAAAGAAGTTCGCTTCAACATGCCTGAGCCAGAGGTTGTAGCAGAAATGGAAAAACAACATCTGCCACGCCTGAGCCGTTGGGCTTTTGGGGAGCTTCGCTCTCGTATTGAAACAGATGATACGCAGGAGGGAGTCCGAAAAGACATAATGCGACGTGCTTGGGAGCGTGGTGACGGCGCAAGATGGGCAACCCGCTCCGGGTCCCCCCCTGACCTAGAAGCCATACTCGAGTACGAAGCGGAGAGAGCCGACGAGCAAAGCGGCACAGATAGGCTTCATACTTCAGCCCTTGACCAAGTGGCAATCCGAGACCTATATCTGATGAAAAGAATAATGCGTCGTCTGCGCCTTGCCATTCAGCTGGCTTCTCTACATCTTCAATCCAGTTGGTTGAAGTCGTCAAATCCCCAGCGTATGAGGCGACCAACTCTGTTTGAAAGAGCCTGGGCTTGGGCAGATTTCTGGCGATTTCATGGTCTGATGAGTAAGAGAGATATCGATAAGAGAACGGCAGACGATTGGACCCTCAGTACCCTATACGATGAAAATGACCAATGGTCACTAACGTTCGGAAGTACGAGTGTCGAAAAAGGTCTGCCGGGCTTAGAGCCTTTGAAAGAGCCTGGCTTACTAGCGGCAATGGTGCTATCTTCGTCTGAGCCACTCGCTCAGTCAATGGATAAGGCTCTTACTGATCCTTTCCTTGTCAAGCCTCTTTTTCTCACCCAAAGAGACAGATTAAAAGAATTGCAAGCCCAACAAGCTCACTTAGAGAGGTATTCCAAGCCTTCTCAGGTTACTAAGCAGATGTATTTGGACTTACAAGCTCAGAAAATCCAACCGTCTCAAAGCCTAAAACATATGGAAGAGCTACCAGCAATTCAAAGCTGGAAGCCTGAAATGCCTGTGCGTCGACTAGGACTTTCAGGCTATCTGGTGGGTGTTAGAAGGCATATCGAATGGAGCCAGGGCCACCAACCCTTCTTGCCGTACCTACGTCCATCTGTGGGGCTATTAGGACCCAATGCTGATAGGCTCAATACACCTACCAAAATAGAAGAGGAGTCTTTGTGGTTTGCCGAGATGCGACGGTTGAATAAGCAGAAGATCAGGAAAGAGTTTTTACCCACATATGAGCACCGCTCGGCTTGGCGCCAGCTATGGGATGAGATGTTCGGGCGAGAATCTATGAAGATATCACGTCGAAGACTACGTCATCTCAAGCCAGGCTTATTACCTCGACAGTCCTATCCCATCAGTCAGGGGTTCCTTGGGATCCCACGTCTTGTGAAGCCAGAGAACAGCTTAGGTCAGGGGGTAAGCCCATCTTCTTTACGCCAATACAAGTCTTACCCTACCTCCATCGAGCTCCTCCATCGTAACACTGAAAAGTTGCAATCTTTAAACAACGAATTTAACTCTTTTGAGGGGATGTTTAACCCTGTTGAGGGGATTCAGTACAACAATGAGAACCGATTCCTACTCGCTTTTGGATCTACAGCCTATGAGACCTTTCAAAACCACCCGGATTGGGATCTGTTCCGTACGGGTATAAGTCTTGCTATGGACATGGAAAAGATAGCCCGATATACTAATCAATTAGACTACGATTTGCGTGGGAAAAATGACCTACTTCTTCTTATGAATAGATATTCTTCTATTGTGGGAGGGATATGGATACGACGTTTTATAGATTTTTCCAGTCAGGTAATTCAATTTAATGTCGGCGTGATTCAGGGTATGTTTCGGTCCTTCAGGCCACTCCTTCCTACCTCGGACAGTAAGGTGTACCTGACCTTCATGATCTTGGGCAGGCCACAGCTCATCTATCAACCGTCTATTAAGGGATTTTTTTCTTGGGAGGAGTACGAACGCAAGGTCATAAAAGGCAATTGGAAAAAGATTCCTTCCTTTATTGGAACAAAAGAGGGGGCGAACCGCTTTAGCGACCACATGATAGCCGTGCGCATCAAAAATCCTTTTCAAGCTCTCCAGCTGGCTCTCCAAGCCTTTGTGCATAACCCCTGGAAGGCACTGAATGAGATACAGCTGAAGAGCTTTCTTCTTGCCCGAAAGGACTACGACACCCTTAATAACTATCGCAAGCTATACAAACGCGTGTATCCACCAGACAACAGTTCTGAAGGACTCCGCAAATACTACAATCGGTTTATCCGTAGACGCAAGGCTGTAACAAAGCGTTTGTGGAGATTTTTTGGCTTTACTAGAGTCCCATATCATGATCTTCCCTATATTAATAAGCGAGTCCCCTTTTATTTTTTAAAGACTGATGGACAGGTTCCGGGCGTGACGCCATGGTGGCTAGGAATGGACTTGCAAAATTACGATTGGGTTGTAAAAGCTGGTTCCTCTAAGGCTCAGAATGAATACATTTATCCTATAATATTGGAAGGAAGCAGAAGAGAAACCAACTGGTATACTCTCAAACTGCTAAACCCCGGCCGCTTTCAACGCATAACCACACGAGCCAATAAGACGGGTAAGCGACGAGCTAAGGGACTGCCATACTACACAAGTCTTCAAGACTTTACTTTTCGGGGTGAACTCTATGACTCAGACGTATTGATGAAACCTCTTAGGAAAAAGGTTGATATCTTAGATGGCCAAACAACCCAGCACATTGACGAGGTTCGTTCGAAGGAGCAGTTTTCTCCAGAGCTTCAGCCTCAAGAGCACCAGACAGAGCCTCAGTCTCAAGAGCACCAACCAGAGACTCAGCCTCAAGAGCACCAACCACAGCTTTTGGACAAGGAGAACTTGCACAGCTATGAGGAGCTGTATGATACGGAGAGCTTGGAATATGAGAAAAAAGATCAGAACGATCTATTTTCAAGCGGTCTAATACGACGCAGCCTTGCTCTTTGGAAAAAGCTAGCGCCTGACTCCTCCAGACAAAGAACACTACGCAGAATCAACAAGATTCGTCGCAGAGCTCTAGGCCATAAGCTACACCTATGGGTAGAACGTCTGTGGCAGCATTGCTCTTACAGTCTACAGGTACCTCTTCCACTTCTGAACAAACTAGGTCAAGGTTTGATTGCCAACCCGAGCTACACAGAAGGGGTTATGAGGCGTCTTAAGGCCCTAAAACAACGAGAGCGTGAAGCAAGGAAGTTTGCACTGAGCCAAGAACGAGCAAGAAGAGAGGTTTTAGCAGGCTTCATCCGGCATGAACCAGCCAAGGCATGGAGAAAGCCAATCCATCTTGAGACGCTTAGCCTCAAGCGAGGAAAGCCGAAAATGATGGAAACATTTGGAAGTCTTAAAGAGAAAGCCCATACTTTGTCTTTTCCGATTCAAGACAGCTGGAACTCTTTAGCCCATGTGGTCCGTTTTTTTGTCTTTCATTGGCAAGAAAAAGGCTGGACCATATTATCTCCGTGGAGGCAAGCAAAGCTATGGGACGAGGTTCGCCTATTTTGGAGGCAACCCAGCTATGGCTTGATCCCCGATCAGATTGGAGGAAGACCAAATAGAAGTTCGCTTTGCCATCATAGTAACTTGGAAATTGCTGGGGTCACACTGTCCTGGGCAGAAGAGGCTCTTCCCTCTGGTTCGGTGAGCCATAACCTTGTTCGCCAAGTACAAACTATGTCCTACCTGACAAGCCTACGGAACATCGAAAGCACAATTACCATGGCTGTGTTGGAAGGTTCAAGGCTCCTGCACCAAGATTCTCCCGAGAGCCAAGCATTTGATACAAAGCTATATTCTATAGAGCGCAAAAAGCTTGAGCGAACCATGTCTCTTGCTGGCAACTTGGCACAAGCTGTGGACAATCAACTAAGCCGGCACGGAGTGACGAGGGTGGAGAAAAACTGCTTGAAAAGCTGTAAACGTTGCCTAGAAAAAGCTACAGCCTGCCTTGCTAAATCGGCAGTGCTCAATCCTCAAGAAGTTTGGGAAAAGAATAGCATGAGCCTCGAAGAGTGGGCCAGAAAGTGGGAATCTTTCGCTTTACGACGGGGTGGTTTAAACCTAACAGACCATTTCAAGGGTCAACAATTTCAATTCAACCTGAGCCTCCCCCAAAAACAGAGAGAAGCTTTGATTCTCAAGCAAAAGAGCATAATTCGCGACAAAGCCTTCTCATGGCACACGGCCGAGATTGAACGTCTTGTACACGGCACCTGTAGCGCGGCTTTACAACTTAGTGAGTTCCAACGACAAAAACAAATTGTTTTGTTTCAAGGCCTAGCACTTGATATCCATAACATAGAGCAAGCCCTTAAAAATCCTAGGGGGCTGAAAGAACCTATGAACTTAGCAGAGGGCAAGAGACTATGGAGCCGTAGGGACCCCCGACTTCGAGAGAAGAACTTGCGGTCCATGCCTGTTCGACTTAGGGAGGCGGCCCTGGTTTGTCTCAGTGCAACAAACAAGTCTATGCTTTCCTCAAGTATGGAGAATAATATCAATCGGCGGCTTTGCCTTTATGCGCGCCATCGGAAAGAGATTCTGCAAGCCTATCGTAAATCTCAAAAAGCGTTAGAGAGAACATTGCTGGAGGTGCCTGAGGTGATTGAAAGGGCAGTGACAGGTCTTCGAGAGTCGAAATATGGCCTGGAAGAAGCCTTGGACTTACTTCGTCTCTTCATGGATGTGAACGAACGAAAACCATCCCAAATAGAGACTAGTGGATCTTGGGTGAGAGAAGACATGGCAAAATTAATGGTTGCGCTATATGATTTACGCCTGCCCTCTCGTCAGCTTGCTCACATTTTGCAACAGGAGGCCACAAAGAGCATGCGCATTCCCGTACCCTCTTCAAAGTTACACGCTACGCGAGAGACTCGTCGCCTCCATACTCCCTGGGGGCTGGCAGTTCGTTCCTTACCTAAGGTGGAAATTCCCCTTGAGGTCGAATGGCAGCTCCGTACACTGAGTAACGAGATTGAGAGGCTTAGCTATAACAAACGCTTGCGAGATCGGGTCTCTCTAGAGAAAAGGGCGACACTTGATCTTCTGGATTCTGAGAGCAATACCAGGTTTGAGAAACTCAAGCAGCAGATATCAATGAACAATAATGAGATGGATAAGAATCCAAGAATGGTGAGCCTAGTAGATGCCTTGGCTTACGTAAAAAAGGTATCTACCTCTCGAACCAGTCCCGCGCAACTCGACGGCACAATGCCGAAAGTCGGCTCCGACAACTCGTTATTGACACTGAAAGGCCCTCTGACTGACTATAACTACTATGGAATCGACCCGTGGGATAGTGGCTTATTTTGGGACTTTAATTTCGGAAACAAAAAACTGTTTAGCCTTGTGGGGAACGTTAACGCCATACTTGCGAAAAACTATGCTTGGGCTTGGGGTAAAACCCAGCAGCCCAAGCTACACAACAGCTGGGCAAAAAATGAAGAAAGCGGGCACATGGAATATCTCCATTGGCATACTGTTCAAGCCATACGAGCCTGGAGAGCGCTAATGAGTAAGGCTCTTGGCAAGTCAGTTATGCTTGACATCCATACCCCCCTGGATCCCGTTCTCTTCATGGGCCCTGTACAACCGCAGGGTCTCCCACCAAGTTTGTACTCTCCTCCTATCTCCATGGAAATAAAAAATCCGGAGATGTCGACTGCATTCCTTGAGAATCGACGGCATGAAGAAGCGAATCAGGCACGAACAAAAGACGTTGTACAACCCGTCCCACGAATGAAGGTACGAACCCTAGGCTGGGCTATGGGAGTAGTACAAAGGAAATTTGTATATAGCCCTCCTACCCCCCCCAAGCATGCAATAGCAGAGAATAATCTGAAACAGCAAGGTACCAGGCACCTAGGCAGAGAGACCCAACAGGGAATTGCTCTTTGGCAATGCCAGACCATCGGGGCGTTTGGCCAGCCTATCCGCTCAGAGAACACGCTCTCAGGTACCAATAAAGAAAACAGGCTGGCAAAACCTATCTTGCTTTCCCCTCACGAGCTATCTCAACAAATCTATGAGTGGATCTGTCAACTAACTGCATGGGCGAATCGTACATCTCGGTGGATTCAAACTCAAATAAAGACCTTGTCTTATCTGCCCACAAAGCTATTCCAACTGACTAACTCCAATGCTCAGGATAGATCCGGGCACCGAACTCACCCGTTCCAACCTTGGGCTCAAGTCCAGCCTTCCTGGAAATGGACAAGCCAGTCCTTGCAAAGCAATGGTGAAGAAAAATCGGTAGCCGGACGCCTGCCAGCAAAAGAGTTGCCTCCCCCCAACCACGAATCAACCTCTTACGGAGCCGACAGGAACAAACAGGATCGGCTCTTTGCAAGTAAAGAGTTGCTCCATCATATGCTAAGCTCCCGCAAGAGTCATAATCACTCAAATCTTCTATTGAAAAAGAGTGTGTCGTCAGGTTTGGAACAGATAGAACAAGAAGAGCCAGTGACGAGAAGCAAGTACGAGCGCAAGGTGCGGCACGTAGGAAATAGGCTTCCTGAGCCCGTACCCCTCCAGCCTTTCTTCTCCCAATGGATGGACCTTCAAGTATCCAAGCTAAAGGGATACGAAGATGGCCCATCCGTTGCCCGCACAATGGAGATTAGTACAAAGGATCTTTATATGACGTCTATGGGTACCCTTGCGAGACCTATGGCCCATCAAATGAGCTACTCTTTCCATGGGCTTCCCGAACACTTTATCCAGAAAGCTATGTATTCCTCGCGCACTTGGCGTGCATCACCAATCTGGTGGAGAACTCGCTACTACTTCCCTGAGAAACCCTACCAGCAAACATGGAGAGAGAGACTCAAGCCGCTAAGACGCGGCCTGCGAGACCTAGGGTTTGACTGGATGTTTCGTTGGTCTGATCGCATATGGAGGGCAGAAATGCTTGGGCGTAAGGCGGGCATCCCCGAACTGGGTCGAATCGAGTTGCGTAAACTTTTTATAAAATCTATCCATTCTAAATTCAAAAAGCAACCTGAACAGTTCAAGCGATGGGCTCGAAACAAGGTCGATCAACTTGTTCCCAAGAGCTTGTTGCGCCTCGTGCCTCGATCTTACAACGATCCTAATAAGAAGAATAAGTAGGAAGAATATGGCCCGTCCTCTTAGAGTCCTCTTTCAAAGCTTGAAAGAACACGCACTTAGAAGACAATCTTGGATGATCACCTATTTGCAGCGTTTTCTCAATCTATTTTCGATAAGAGAATAGGACTCGTTAGACTAACAAATGGGGCATAGTAGGCGTAGAGTGAACGACTTTTAGTCGGACAAGCGGGGGACTTCTCCCCTGCTTGGAAACTTACTCTTTTCTTTTTATTGATAATAAGGTACAAACAAAAAGGGTCGACGTATTGACCAACTTGGCGGTATATTCAAAATACTAAACGTACTTTACTCACTTTCGTGGCGAAAGACATAAATATACTGTTCGATAGTTCTTTCAATGTATAAGGAATGTTGGGTTCCAGCGTAAACTCCTCTTTACAAAAAAAATACTCTAGATTGTAAAAAAACAAAAAGGTGATATCCTACAATTTTTTGTTTTTTTTTATTACTCTACTCATTGCACCATGTAAAGAAAAAAAAATTGGAAAATTTTGGATCATTTTTTCGGGCAAAAGCTAAAATTATTTGAAAAAAGAGTACGTTGTTCCTGTTCTATTAAAAGCAGGAGATTCATTCTTTCTTACGTCAATTTTGGCCAGAGTTTTTATGTGTCTGTCCTCTACAATTCAGATTTGTGTTCTCCCTAGTGATTTGCTCACACTAGGGAGTTGGAAAAGTTGTTTTTAGGCTAGGCAGGAGATTGTACAAGTTGTACCCATCCAAGCTCTTGCAAGCTATAATTGCGTCGAAGGGGTCGTGTGACAAGCTCTAAGATGTCTCTGGCATTCGTAAAACCGTGGATTTGGGCAAAGGTAAATTCAACGGACCATTTCGTACTAATTCCTCTGGCCTCAAGAGGATTTGCATGCGCCATGCCTGTGATGGCAAGGTCCGGGTGAAGCTCCCGTATTCGCTGTACCTGGTGATAATTATCGGGTTTCTCTACGATTCGTGGAAATGGCACGCCCATCTCCTGGCATGTGCTTTGGAGAAGTGCAAGCTCGGCTGCTTGATATCTCTTATCCATATAAGGAATGCCTATTTCATACACCACCATGCCACAACGTACAAGAAATCTTGCAAGAGAGACCTCCAATAAGTTATCACCCATAAAGAATACCGATTTGCCACGCACCAGGCGTAGGTAGCTTTCGAGCCCTTTCCATACCTGCTCTTCTCGCTCTTGAAGCCCCTTTGGCTGGATAGCAAATACAGCACAAATCTTTTCAATCCATGCACGGGTACCATCGGGCCCAATGGGGAAGGGTGCACCTATGAGCTTGCACTTTCGCCTTCTCATCAATGTGGTAGCAGTGCGGCTTAAGAAAGGATTTACGCCACATACATGAACACCTTCGCCTAAGGAGGGCAATTCTACATACCGCTGAGCAGGCAGCCATCCTGAGACCTGGATACCTTGACGCTTGAGTTCAAGCCCAAGTTGCGCAGCGACCGTGGCGGGTAAAGACCCAAATAATACTAAAGGAGGGTGGGTCTTTTGCTCATTTGTGCTGGGTACTGGAAAAGAGAGCAAGCTCCGTAGGCCTCTGCTGCTTAAAGAGTCGTTTTCATTGATAGGAGTGCGGCTGGGCTGTTTCGCTCGTCCAGAATCGGGGCAACGATGGGCCATAGCGGCCAGTACAGTGTCCTCTCCTTGTGTGAATGCGTAGTCTAACCCATTCGCCCGAGCGACTACGATAGGGATCCCAAGCTCCATCTCTAGTCTGGGCGCCATCCCCTCCAAATCCATCTTAATAATTTCTGTAGTGCAAGTGCCAATCCAAACGATTACGCTTGGATTTCTGTCTTTTTTGATTTGGGAACAAAGCCTTCTTAGCTCTTGATAGTCATTGAGCTGTGCAGAGATATCACCTTCTTCAAGCTCAGCCATGGCATAGCGAGGCTCTGCAAAGATCATGACTCCTAGCGCATTTTGTAAGAAGTAGCCGCAGGTCTTGGTTCCCACGACAAGGAAGAAACTGTCTTCGATCTTTTGGTACAGCCATGCGACACAGCTAATAGGGCAGAAAGTGTGATAGTTTCCAGTCTCACACTCGAAATGCAGGGGTTCGGTATGGGTCAGAGGTTTCATAAGATTCAGGGGCCTCTATATCTATAACTTGAAAAAAATGAACAAGGAGAAAAGAATGGTTTCAAATTAAACCATCATAAAGTCTAAGTGCTCTCCTGGTACCTGCTCTGCTTTCTGTTTCGTAGGGTTTAAATAAAAGTCAGAGAGAAGGCTAAACAGCTCACGGTCTGGCACTTCCTTAGGCACAACTCCCTCTGGCCTTGCTAGGATTTGGTCCGCAATATTGAGATAAAAGTCGCAAACATAGGAAAGGCTGGGTTCCGTTTCAGCCATCTCAAATAAAGTCTTGCCTTTGACACGCGAGACCCGGATGTCCTCGATTAGAGGCAAAACTTCTAAAACTGGCATGGGGCATGCCTCCACATACTTGTCAATTAGATCTCTTTTGGAAGTACGATTCCCTACCAAGCCAGCAAGACGAAGAGGGTGGGTACGTGCCTTCTCTCGCACAGACGCAGCAATTCGGTTTGCAGCAAACAGTGCATCAAATCCATTATCTGTGATAATAATACAATAGTCTGCGTAATTCAAAGGCGCAGCAAAACCACCACACACAACATCCCCGAGAACATCAAATAATATTACATCGTACTCATAGAATGCATTTAACTCTTTTAGCAGCTTCACTGTCTCACCCACCACATAACCCCCACATCCCGCACCCGCAGGGGGACCGCCTGCCTCTACACAATCTACACCCCCATAGCCTTGGTAAATAACATCTTCGGGCCACACATCTTCATAATGGTAGTCCTTAGACTGTAGGGTATCAATGATCGTAGGTATCAAGAATCCAGTCAAAGTAAAGGTACTATCGTGTTTTGGATCGCAGCCAATCTGGAGCACTCGCTTGCCCCGCCTGGCAAGAGCAATCGAGATATTGCAACTGGTGGTCGACTTGCCAATTCCACCCTTTCCATACACTGCAATCTTCATGCGCCTCTCTCCTTTCATAAGTGGGGCCTAGCCCACAGTTTCGCCAAACCCAAGGAAAAGCGCTCCCTAAAGCAGACTCATCGGGGGTCAGCGATTTTCATTGTACACCTGAAACAACAAATATACAATCAAAGAGTTACACTTATTCAATTCTTTCAAAAATGAGCATACATTTGAATCATTCAAACATAAGTGTATAGAATTTTAAAAACAAAATACTCTAAGAGAGAGGAATGAAAACAACTGAAACAACTCTTTCCAAACGAAGGCAAAAAAAAGAACTTGAAGCAAAGACTTATACCTTTTTTTAAAAGAAAGCAATGAAATGATTCGTACGTTATTCTCGTGTGCATGTACAATGAATGTACACGATTTATAGTTACTGGTAAGTATTGAAGTATAAAACCAAATGGATTATTAATATTCAACGAGTCAAATGAAGGAAAAGAGCCTTAGGTATTGTTTAAAAAGGTTGTCTCGTCTTCCATTTAAAAAACCAATAAGTGAACTTTTAGAAATCGCTTTGGAAATGGTACTTTTCGATTTTGTTCAGTCAAATCTTTTTTTACACAAATGAAAGCTCTTCACCTTTTTCATACCTTTTTGAAATTTTAAGGTATAATTTTTCAGCAATCAAACTTTGTCTTCCAAAAAGCAAAAACAAGAGGCTATCATTCATTTGAATCATTTGAAGCATTGAGCTTCTTAATTCTTAACATACGAGATTCTGATCAATTCGCTAAGCATAGAAAAAATGTTTCTTATATTTTTTTTCAATTCGTTTGAACACTCCATTCCTAAAAAAGAGTAGATAAAAATCAACTTGTATTTTTTGATATTTTTTAAACTTCAATCAGGCTGCCCCTTGTAAAAAGGTACCCCCTTGCTTATTTTAGTAAACAGCTTTGCGGAATACTCAATAGCGGAATGTTTATTGAATATCTTCTAATTTTGATAAACCAACTCTCTAAATTGCGAAGTTTTCTTTTTTTCATACGTTTTCTTCATTGACTCTTTCCACGAGTCAACTGCAATGCTTATAAATACGATTGTCTTTAGACGACACAAACAAACACGAACCTTGCGTTTAATCCATTGACACTCGATACAAACAGCAACCACACAGAGTCTTTGTCTATTTGGCTAGCGTTTCAAGATCTACAAAACAAAAGTGATTTCCTGTAGAATAACAAGTGCTATATGCTTTGATTTGTACAGAATTTTTTATCACCTTTCATTACAACTGCTGTACAAAAAAATGAAAACAAAAGAATTGAACTAAAAAAAAAAGAAACACAAACCAGTGTGATTGAATTGATTCAAAAAACGAGTGAAACAAAAAAGAAGTTTTAAAGCAATTGAAAAAAGAATTCAAATAGCAAGCGAAGATATTGGAAATCAAATGATTGAAGAGTCATACTATCTCTGGGACAGCGTTCTCTTGTACCAGCCGACTGTCACCCTTATCTTTTTTGAAAGCAGTCAAAAAAGGCCTCTTCAAAAAACCCAGGTCAAGCGCAACTTTGCAATGCAAAATGAATATTGACAAAAAAGAGAATAAGAGAGCTTGAACAAAAAGCTTTGCAAACCTTTAGCTTTGCGGACAATCATAAAAGTATAAGAGCCAATTATGTATCGAAAAAAAACAATTCAAGACTACGGCTCATGCAAAGACCCGAGATGAGGCAATCAGCGTACTCGAAGTACTTTGTGGCATCTTTGGAAATTTCTTAGAAAAAGAATATTACTTCTATAGAAAAGCTCAAACAAAGATCTATCACTCGGCGCAACCCCCAAATCGATGAGACATCAGCTCAGCAGCAAGATTACAATTTTTTCCGCTTGTTTTTATAGAGTGGTACTGCAAGTCAACAGATTAGGCAAGCCTGTGGTTCTCTACTTATCGCACCCAAATTGTAAAAAAGAAACTCTATTTGCTCGAAAAGCGTATGAGAGTACATAAAAGAGATCATCACTTGCGTGATAAATTCACTGAACATTTGGAGAAGATTCAAAAAACATTGATGATCAAATTGACGAGATGGTTTGTATATCTGATGAAAGGTTTGGAGTCAGTTAGGTCAAGACGCTCACAAACAATACAAAAAAATGGTTGCAGTTCCAACTGAATACCGCAATCTCTTGGGACAAAAAGTTGTGTAACAAAAGCTCAATCCTATATACTTTAGGCTTTTCCTTTCAACAAGCAGTCACTTTCGCTATACACATCAGTTTCAGTACTTTGAACTGCTTCAAGAACACGTGAACAAAATCCATAAGCCTCAAGCATTTTCTTTCTCCTTCTATAAGACTTACAATTTCACATCTTTCTACGATCTGTGATTTTTGTAGAGAGATTGTTTATTATGTGGGCGATAATCAGCATGACATCTCTCAATTTTTCAAACCTTTTCATAAAAGAAGTTTACAAAAAGAAAGATTCAAACGTAAAACGGATGAGCGCAATAGTGCAAATAAGATATTAGCAAACTGAACATCTTTCTTCTTTAGGCTGTAATAACTGCTTTTAAGCGTGGCACAACACATAATAGGGTGCTACTTGGGAGAATACTATAAAATTTCAACATTTTTTATAAAAAAGATAAGAATGTTGTAGCACTCCCAAAAGAGCTTATTTAAAGATTGCCTATTTTTTCAATGAACGTGTAGACTTAACCCCTTCTTCTCTTGCCAATGGCTTTTTTGTTCCCTCCCATCTACAGTGCATTTTCCATGATTGATAGAATCTGTATACAAACACAAAGTTTTTATGATTCAATTGAATACAATGAGCGACTTTTCTTTTTTCAAATCGTTTTAGAAACAATGATCTTTTTTATTGAAATATTTGTTTATACTAAGTGGAATCTTTTTATATTCATTAAGGTTTTTAAGCTTTCGTGCATCCTTTTGTATAACAATCGAAATTCGTCTCCCAAAAAGGAAAACCTTTAATTGATTTGAATAATCTTGAACATTGAGCCTCCCATTCTTTGCCATTCTTTGATTAAGAAAAGATTTTTTTATTCAGTTGCTAGGCGCAGGAAATTTTTATCCTTTTTTCAATTCCTTTGAACTCTTTAATAATAATAAGCAAATAAAAAATCTTTTATATGTTCAAGTCTTTTTGAGTCCAATCAATATTCCAATTGATCATATCCTTGTTTGAGTCAATCGAGCAAGCTTTTCTTTTCTCAACCTCCCACTCATGCACCAATATGCACTTCGAGCCCAACATTTGGACGTAAAAGCCATTGTTAAATGAGGGGAAATGAAAAGTTTTTGCTAGTAATGAAACATTGGCTTTGCCAAATGCGAAGATGCGATTCTTATCTTATGATTGGAACTCATCACATCAATGATGCTGATTTGGGAGCAATTGAAAATAACAAGTAAATGATCAAAGTCAACAGCTTAATCGTATTCGGGCGAAGACTTAATACGGCTTTCTTTTCAATCTCATTGATTTGTATCCACACACCCCTGTAGGGGGTGTAGGATGATTTGATTTTACCAAGACAAGCTGCCTTGATAAAGCTGAGTGACAAGCTGAGGACATATGCCAATCCCAACGATAGGCAAGAGCAAAGCAAAACTCACAAAACTTTCTCTAGGTCCTAGATCGACAAAATGTCTGTGATTCAAACGTGTCTGTTTGCCATAGAAGATCTGCCGAAGCATCGCTAACAAATAAATGGGAGTTAGCACAATGCCTAGTCCTTGAAGTGCTACGGCAGGAATGCGAAAAGAAAGAGGATAGTCTTGGCTGAGTGCAAGTCCAAAAAAGACCAAGAGCTCTGCAGGGAAACCACTCATACCAGGTAAAGCAAGAGAGGAGAGAGAGGAAGCTGTAAATAGAGCAAACATCTTAGGCATTGGTCGTGCCATGTCTCCGATATGCTCTAAAATGAGTGTTCTTGTACGATCATATAGGGCTCCAGCCAAAAAGAAGAGGCTTGCACCAATAAGGCCATGAGAGATCATTTGGAGCAAAGCCCCACTCATGCCTATATCTGTCAAAGAGCCTATTCCAATCAGGACAAAACCCATATGAGAAATAGAGGAGTAAGCAATCTTTCTTTTGAGGTTTCGCTGAGCGAGAGATGTAAGGGCTGCATACACAATATTGATGACTCCTAAGGCTATGAGCCACGGAGCAAGCAAATGATGTGCCTGCGAGAAGATCTGGACATTGAGCCGAATCAAACCATAACCACCCATCTTGAGTAATATGCCAGCCAATAACATGCAAGTGCTAGGGTGAGCCTCTCCATGCGTGTCTGGAAGCCAACTGTGAAGAGGAAAGCTAGCAATCTTGACCCCAAAAGCAACAAAAAGACCAAGATAGAGAGTAATCTGCAAAGCAAGTGGAAATGCCTTAATAGACAGGAGTGAAAGATCCCATGTCGTTGGTTTTCCATAAAGAGCCATAACAATAGCTGACAATAAGATAAACAAAGATGCAATCCCTGTAGTAAGAAGAAACTTTGTCGCTGCGTAAAGACGTTTTCTTCCCCCCCAGAGAGAAAGAAGAAAATAGACGGGGACTAGTTCAAGCTCCCACATTAGAAAGAAAAGCAGCATGTCTTGCGATAGAGTAGTTCAACGTTTTCTAGTTTGCAAACAATACCCTCCAAACCGCACCAGCAACTCCTATTGCATGCAGCTATTTGGCAGCGAGAGGTTTTTTGAGTCTAATGCTACTTTGTTCTTCTATATAGATAAGCAAAGCAACATTTCTTTCAATGCTCCCACTGATAGCCATCCTTAATGGTTTGACGAACACAGCGTAGTGCCAGTTTCATCCCAAAGATTGGCTCATTCTGATACTTTCAAAGCAAAATCCACAACGAGCTGATTCGATTCAAGGCCATGAGCTTATTCAAGGGGTTGTTCTCATATGGAGTGCTACTCTTTGCAAAACTTCTTATGTCTTAGCCTATCTAGCCTGTTCTTTTGGGCTCACTTCTTTCCCATAGTCTATAAGAATAGAGCGCCTGCTGTTCTAATAAGTAGGTTGAGAACCCTTTTCTGAAAAAAGCCTTTCCCTCACTTCTATTCAAAAACCTCATACCTTGAAAAAGATTGCTTTGAATTTTATAGTTTTCTATTTCAAAATTTCCAGCCACCTAAAAGAGCACACATTTGACGTCTTGGGTCTTTGTTCTACGAAAGGATAGAAGGTCTGTGAAAAACAAAGTTTTTTAAGGTATACAAGTTTTCTCTTTTTCCGAATAGAATTGCCTCACGTGCTATGCTCCCCTAGCGATTTATGCTATTGGAAGAGGTGAAGAGAATCTGATTGGCAATAGTCAATCACGCGTTGAATCTTTATCGGCTCACAAAAGCAAACAGGCCCATCTGACCAGTGTACATCGCAAGCATAAGAACATAAAATAAGCATGGATGGCGCGTCACAGGCCAAGCCCCAAGGACGGCAAGAGTCGTAACAAAGCCCGTAAGGAGTGCCAAACACATGGAAAGACCGTCGAGCCCTAAAGACCAATGCACACCTAAAGCAGGGATCCAACTCCAATCTTCTCGCAATTGCAAGCCCTGCACAGAGAAGTCATAGTGAGAACCAAACACATACCCAAGCAGTAAGAAGTCAATTAGACAGACTACTAGGCAATACCAACGAACCAAATGGTTGCCCCTCTCTCTTAGCCAAGGGAGAGGGAAACTAGAAAGAAGTGGAAGGGCTACAACAGTGCTTAGCCAGGGAAAAGTGTTCATAGAGGGTTGGGTCTTTGCCCGGGGATTGATCTGCCTCTTCTAAAGCAAGGCGTTTGCAGGGCCCTCTCTTCGTTCGCTTGAAAAGAGAGCAACGTAGAGCGGACCACTGCCGAGCGAGGGGACGACTAGTATGCCAAGCCCATGCTACGAGTTGTCTCTGCACCTAGGTACACACGCACACTAAGGAAATCGGTTGGACAGGCCGATTCGCATCTTTTACAACCTACACAGTCTTCAGTTCGAGGGGCGGAAGCTATTTGGCTTGCTTTGCAACCACCCCAGGGAACCATTTCTAGAACGTCGGTGGGGCAAGCACGCACACATTGTGTACAACCAATGCATGTATCATAGATTTTAATGGAATGTGCCATAGAGCAAGAGGTTCAATAACAATAGATCAGAACGCTTTGCTAACCCTGGAGCTCGTGAGCCCTAACCCTCAGGGTGATCTATTCTATCTTGTTTTGCATTGCTAACCAAGCGTTACCACCGCAGTAGAGTAAGAAAACTGAGCCGAGATGATCCCCGTGCACGGTGTACTGCTAACACGATGGAGAGCCCAATGGCAGCCTCAGCAGCAGCGATTGTAATCACAAACAAAGCAAAGATTTGTCCCCGTGATTGAACTGTGTCCAAAAAAGTAGAGAATGCAAGAAGATTTATATTGACAGCATTGAATAAAAGCTCAAGACACATAAGAGCCCGGACCGTATTATCTGCGGTCAACAGGCCATAAAGGCCGATACAGAAGAGGCAAGCTCCTAATACAAGGCAATGGTTCAAATCAATCATAAGCAAAGTTGTTCATCCCGAGCAGCTGGCTACTCTATAGTCTATAGAAGAGGCTTGTCCTGAGAGGGCACCTCTCCTTTCATTTGCGGCCGTGCTCGAGCAATCCAGATGGCACCAATCAATGCAACCAATAGTAGCAAAGAGACTGTCTCAAAAGGGAGTAAGAAGCGATCAAACAGGCCTATTCCAATTTGAACAATTTCATCTTCTCTTGGTATCTCGAGCTTGGTTCTTTTCCACAATTCTTCGGTACTGGCGAATACAAGGGGTAGACAGAGACTACTTGCGGCACCAAAACATAGCAAGCGGTAAGCAAGAGGACGAGATGGTAGCGAAGGGGCTGGCCCAACGAGCATAATTGCAAATACAATGAGCACATTAATAGCTCCTATGTACACAAGCACCTGTGCTGCGGCTAACAAGTCTGCATTCAATAAAAGATAAACAAAAGCAATCGATAAGAGCGTAACGCCTAAAGAAAAAGCTGCATAAATCATGGAAGGGGCAACAATTACACCTATGGATCCAAAAAGAATGCCTAGCTCAATGACAGTCAACAAGCTCGATCGATATGTATCAAACACAATATCCATTGTGTGGGCTCCTCTCTTCGATCATCTGTTCCTCACCCGGCCCCCTCGGTTATTCATAGGGCAGCTTATTTTCCTAGAATTGGGCTTGTTTCAATCATTGCATCGACTTCTGCACAAGCGGGCAATCGACCAAGCGCAATGTGATCATAATTGAGCTCATGTCGATCATATACAGACATTTCATACTCTTCTGTCATTGATAAGCAATTTGTAGGACAATACTCTACACAGTTCCCACAAAAGATGCATGCTCCAAAGTCAATACTATAGGCCTTCAATTGTTTTTTCTTTTGAGCGGGTTGAAATTGCCAATGGACAACTGGTAAATTAATAGGGCAAACGCGAACACAGACCTCACAGGCAATACACTTATCAAATTCAAAATGAATTCGTCCTCGAAAGCGCTCGGACGGAACAAGCTTTTGATATGGATATTGAATCGTAATAGCAGATCGATTCATATGGTCCAAGGTTACGAGGAAACCTTGCCCAATGAACCGGGCAGCTTGTGAGGCTTGGCGGGTATAAGACAATAGCGAATTTGTCATAAAAAGAGGGGGCTTAGTATTTACACAAAGGCCAGCTTGCAGCATGCTGTAAGCAATAGGTTCCCTAAAGACACCGGAAGCAGGAACTTCCAACCGAGATCCAGTAACTGATCAATGCGGACTCTTGGAAGAGTCCATCGGGTTAAGATCGCAAAGAAAAGAAAGCAATAGGCTTTTAGAAGAGTTACGAAAAGACCTATGAATCCTACAAGAGCTTGGAGGAGTGAGCCTTGTAATCCAGCAGGAACAATCCTTTCCACCACGCCCGGCAGAGGCAGTGCCCATCCCCCCAGATAAAGGACAGTAACAAACAAAGACGAAGCAAGCAAATTGACATAAGAACCAACGTAAAAGAGACCAAATTGAATTCCCGTGTATTCCGTTTGATATCCAGCAACCAGTTCTTCTTCTGCTTCAGGAAGATCAAAGGGCAAACGTTCACACTCTGCCAACGCAGAGATTAAAAAAAGAATAAATCCAATAGGCTGACGCCATACGTTCCAGCTAAGTACACCAAAGCCGGATTGAGCTTCGACAATATCGGAGGTATTCAAGCTACTTGATAAAAGACACACAGCAAGCACAGATAAAGCCAATGGAATCTCATAGCTTATCGATTGTGCAGCCGCTCGAAGCCCCCCCAGAAAGGAAAACTTGTTATTTGAAGCATAACCAGACATAAGAAGTCCAAGAGGAGCAATGCTCGAAACACTTATCCAAAACAAAACGCCAACCCCTAAGTCTTCCAACATCATCCCAGGCCCAAAGGGAATGATTAAATACGATAAGAACACTGGCACGACTACCATAGCAGGCCCTAGTCGAAAGAGCCTTTCATCAGCCCTGCTGGGATGAACGGCCTCTTTTAGAAGAAGTTTAAGACCATCCGCTAGGGCTTGTAACAGACCTAAAGGACCTGCAAATTCTGGCCCTACACGCTGTTGAACACCTGCGGATACCTTTCTTTCTAACCACACTACAACAAGCACCCCTAAAGTAGCCCCTAACAGTAAGAACAAAATCCCTACTATTAACCCTATAACCCCTATTAGTTCAACGAATTTTGCCTCGATTGGCTTGAAAGATCCGATTTGGAGAAGAAGGCTAGTAGATAGAAAAGATCCTACTTGCACGCTGCCTGCAAATGGGTGTGATAGGGCTTGAATCCAATTATTCATCTTATCTCCTAATCAATCCTAGGGAATGATTTTTTACGGTTGGCGCCCATTCGTTTGCAAAGTATGCTTTTGAGAATGAGCGAATTTGGTTAACGATCTACCTCCCCCATAATGATATCAATGCTGCCAAGGACACTCATAATGTCAGCAAGTTTGCGACCACAAACAAGTTGTGGCAGAACTTGAAGATTGACAAAACCTGGTGGTCGGATCTTCCATCTCCAAGGGAAAGGACTATCATCCCCTATTAAAAAGACTCCTAACTCTCCCTTAGGAGCCTCCACCCGTACATAATGCTCTTGGCTTGGAATCCGAAAAGTTGGAGATGCTTTCTTACTCAAATGCTGATACTCAAATGAGTCCCATTCTGAGCCTCGTCCTTGATTGATTCTTCTTGCCTCTAAGTTCTCGTAAGGCCCACCTGGCAACGCTTTCAATGCTTGTTGCAAGATCTTTACCGATTGCCTCATCTCACCTATTCGTACAAGATATCTTGCCAAACAGTCTCCATCTGTAGCCCATTGCACCGACCAGTCTAATTGATCATAACATTCATAATGATCCACCTTTCTAAGGTCCCAAGGGACACCAGAGGCACGAAGCATAGGACCAGAAAGACCCCAGTTCATAGCATCTTCACGAGAAATCACCCCTACCCCTTCAACACGCTTTATGAAGATTGGATTGTGAGTAATCAATCTTTCGTATTCATCTGTTTTGAACCAAAAATATTCACAAAAGTCTAAGCATTTGTCTACCCAACCATAGGGAAGATCACAAGCCACTCCTCCTATACGAAAGTAGTTGTGCATCATACGCATTCCCGTAGCCGACTCAAATAGGTCAGAGATCATTTCTCGTTCCCGTAAGATGTAAAAAAAAGGTGTTTGTGCTCCAATGTCTGCTAGAAAAGGGCCAAGCCACAAAAGATGAGAAGCAATTCGACTCAGTTCTAGCATAATCATTCGGATATAGCTGCTTCGAGCGGGTACCTGAATGTTTGCCAATCGCTCTGCAGCATTCACTGTAATAGCCTCTGCAAACATAGTTGCAAGATAATCCCACCGAGTCACATACGGCAAGTATTGGATGACTGTTCGACCCTCTGCAATCTTTTCCATGCCTCGATGCAGGTAGCCTAACACAGGCTCGCAGTCTAGCACGTTCTCCCCATCCAATGTCAGGATCAATCGTAGCACCCCATGCATCGATGGATGTTGGGGACCCATGCTCATAATCATAGCATTGGGCAGCCCAGCAGGTGCGGATTTTGGAGTCAAGCCGTAGATCATAGGCAAGTCTTTTAATATGGATTGAATAGCAGCACTTCTAAACGAAATATGACCATAAAATTCGTTAAACAATCCAGCTTCATCGGGTCTTTTCATATCCATGTCATGCACAGTAGTTATAAGATCAGAGAGGAATAAGAGTTGATTCAAGTTCTTCTTATCGGAAAAAGAAATTAGACTCAGTCTTCCTTGCTTATCTGCTTACTGATTGACTCTGTCAAAGTCTATTCTTAAATCCGTCCATATACCATGCTGTCTCAGCCTCAACATGAGATATCATCTGAACTGTTCCACATAGTACTCAGACACCATGCCGAGCATGCTTATAGACAGCAATCACAAACTCAGCGATTGTCTAAAAAACCTATTCAATTTTGATCCAAAGTTGAAGCTTATGTATAAGTTCTTGAGAATTATTATTCCATTTTGTTCTTTTCTATCTTTTATTAAAGATTTGTTTCAAACAAAAATGATACATACATTTATTTGAATAGAATATGAAAAGTTTTTATACCAATTGAAAGACCAATTAAAAAAGCATTTATAAGCGTCATAACAATGAATTGTTTCTTGTAAACAATTCGATTGTTTCAACAAAACAAAATTATACTAAAAACGATCTGCTTTTGCAACTGACGATATTTGCTCTGAGTAGGGTGAATAACGCACAAAATGAGACCAGTCAGTTGTTTCTCTTTCCTTATATAAGTCTATTGAATATCTTAGTAGTCGGAACAAATTCTCAAAATGGGCTCAAATACATTTTTTGGTAAAGCATAGTCTCAACAAACCAATTTCAATAAATAATAATACATAAAAAATAGTAGGTTTTTTTAGAATTTGAATGTATAAAGAGTTTGGTCATTTTGGCACCTAGCTATCTTCCCATGGGGCATCCCCCATAGTATTTTGACCGCTGCAGTGTTTCACAACTCAGTTCGGGATAGGATGAGTGTGGTTCCACTGTGCCTAGGGCACCAAAATGACTTGCGTCGGTGAATGCCGACGCTGCGAAACGCGGCTTGCTTTTGAATCTCTCTCCATTCATTTTTTTGAGAGGTTTCAAGCAAACCACGTGCGTGTAGCTTGGGGCGAATGTTGGTTCAAGTGTATCGGCCTGTTAGCCTGCCTCTGCTGCATGCATCGCTGCACTTCCACATGGCAGCTCTGTTCTCCTATGATTGGAGTCCGGTTGTTCTGACCGGGGCCTAATAACGAGCACTCATCTTGGGGTAGGCTTCCTACTTAGATGCTTTCAGCAGTGATCCGTTCCGCACATGGCTACCCAGCGTGTCCCGTTGGCACGAGAACTGGCACACCAGCGGTGCGTGCCTCCCGGTCCTCTCGTACTAGGGAGATAGCCCCTCAATGCTCTCACGCCTCCACTAGATATGGACCAAACTGTCTCACGACGTTCTGAACCCAGCTCATGTAACACTTTGATGGGCGAACAGCCCAACCCTTGGGACGTGCTACCGCCCCAGGATGTGTTAAGCCGACATCGAGGTGCCAAACCTTCCCGTCGATGTGGACTCTTGGGGAAGATCAGCCTGTTATCCCTAGAGTAACTTTTATCCGATAAGCGACGGCCCTTCCACGCGGCACCGTCGGATCACTAAGGCCGACTTTCGTCCCTGCTCGACTTGTTGGTCTTGCAGTCAAGCTCCCTTCTGCCTTTACACTCTACAACTGATTCCCGTCCAGCCTGAGGGAACCTTTGCACGCCTCCATTACTCTTTGGGAGGCCTCTGCCCCAGAGAAACTGTCTGCCTGGCACGGTTCCAATAGGATTTCGGTTTAGGATCTTAGCCCTTCCAGGGTGGTCTCTCACGGATGGCTTGGCTCCTCCCGGAAGAGGAGCTTCTGTGCCTCCCACCTAGGCTGCGCAGGGAGGGCCGAGACCCAATGCCAGGGAACAGTAAAGCTTCATAGGGTCTTTCTGTCCCAGTGGAGGTAGCCCGCATCTTCACAGGCATGTCTATTTCACCGAGCCCCTCTCCGAGACAGCGCCCAAATCGTTACGCCTTTCGTGCGGGTCAGAACTTACCTGACAATGAATTTCGCTACCTTAGGATCGTTATAGTTACGACCGCCGTTGACTGGGGCTTCGGTTGCCAGCTTCCCCCCTCTCAAGGAGGGGGCCACCAACTTCCTTAACCTTCCAGCACTGGGCAGGCGTCAGCCCCCTTACATCGTTTTTCAACTTGGCGGAGACCTGTGTTTTTGGTAAACAGTCGCTTGGGCCTGGTCCCTGCGGCTCCCCCCAAAGAGGGGAGCACCTCTTCTCCCGAAGTTACGAGGCTATTTTGCCGAGTTCCTTAGAGAGGGTTGCCTCGCGCCCCTAGGTATTCTCTACCCACCCACCTGTGTCGGTCTCGGGTACAGGCCCTCCGAGCCTGAAGAGGTACGAGCTTTTCTTGGAAGCATGGCATAGGTTTCTTCAGCGCCTTGACGCTTTACTAACTCGGGCCTTAGCTAGGGCCAGGATCACTGCCCCCATCGCGCCTTGAGCCCTTCAACTGAGATACCATTCCTCAGCCAACCGAGCCTGCTCCGTCCCTCGTCCCCAGCCCGGAGAGGTACAGGAATGTATGCCTGTTGTCCATCGGCTGCGCCCTTCGGCCTCACCTTAGGTTCTGACTCACCCCCCGTGGACGAGCCTTCCAGGGGAACCCTTGGGTTTTCGGGGCACTGGATTCTCACCAGTGTTTGCGTTACTCAAGCCGACATTCTCACTTCCGCCTCGTCCACGCCTGCTCTCGCTTACGCTTCAACCTGCCGCGGAACGCTCCCCTACCGATGCTTCTTACATCCCATGGCCTCGGCAGGCCGCTTGAGTCCCGTTCATCTTTGGCGCGGGAGCGCTTGATCAGTGAGCTATTACGCACTCTTTAAAGGGTGGCTGCTTCTAGGCAAACCTCCTGGCTGTCTGAGCACTCCCACATCCTTTGCCACTTAGCGGCCATTTGGGGGCCTTAGCCGATGGTCTGGGCTGTTCCCCTCTCGACAAAGAAGCTTATCCCCCTTCGTCTCACTGGTGTTCGGCAAGCAGGGCCAGTATTCAGAGTTTGCCTCGATTTGGTACCGCTCTCGCAGCCCGCACCGAAACAGTGCTTTACCCCTGACCCACCCTCGAACACCGCTGCGCCTCAACGCATTTCGGGGAGAACCAGCTAGCTCCGAGTTCGATTGGCATTTCACCCCTAACCACAGCTCATCCGCCGATCTTTCAACATCGGTCGGTACGGGCCTCCACTCAGTCTCACCAAAGCTTCACCCTGGCCATGGTTAGATCACTCGGGTTCGGGTCCATAAACGATGACATGGGCCCTTGTCAGACTTGCTTTCGCTACGGTTTCGGCGTGCATCGCCTTAGCCGTGCCACCGCCTATGAGTCGCCGGCTCATTCTTCAACAGGCACGCGGTCAGGGGTTCAAGCCCCCTCCCACCGCTTGTAAGCTTACGGTTTCATGGTCTTTTTCACTCCCTCTCCAGGGTTCTTTTCACCCTTCCCTCACGGTACTAGTTCACTATCGGTCATCCAGGAGTATTTAGCCTTACGAGGTGGTCCTCGCAGATTCACACGGGATTTCACGTGCCCCATGCTACTCGGGTTGGCACAAGGGCGAAACGACGCTTTTGACTACTGGACTCTCACCATCTGCGGTGCGGAACTCAACCGCTTCGTCTAGCGAAGAAACACCCTAACTGTCCTCCCACAACCCCGGATCAACCGGTTTAGGCTGTTCCCTCTTCGCTCGCCGCTACTGGGGGAATCGCGTTTGCTTTCTCTTCCTCTGGCTACTAAGATGTTTCAGTTCGCCAGGTTGCCCCTCGCTAGCCAAAAGCCCACGAGTTCATTGGGGTTACCCCATTCGGGAATCTCCGGATCCTCACGCAATCCCAGCTCCCCGGAGCATTTCGTCGGCCACGACGCCCTTCTTCGCCTCTGAATGCCTAGGTATCCACCGTAAGCCCCTTTTCCCTTGAACCTTCATCGCCCTATAGGCCACGCTAAAACAAATCGCATGCCATAGAGAAAGGATTGCTCTTTTGACTTGCATATGCAAATCGCAAGAGCAATTCTTTCTATTTCTATAATATAAAAGCCTGTTCTTCAGTTGTCAAGCAGAGGCACGTTCCACCATCAGCGCAACGCACAGCTCGCACAACTGATTTGAAAGCAAAGTCAAGCCTTATGGGGGAAAAGCTCACAATTCGCATACTCACCCCACATCGATCAACTCTTTCATTATTCTCTCTAAGCTTGCTTCTGGATCATTTCGTCTAGTTCTTTACCAGGAACGATTGCAATGTCTGTAGACCATAAAGAAAGGTACTCAGTTAAAGCTTCATAATCAATAAAAGGTTGATAAACATCTGTACCTAAAATCATTTGAAAATCTTCAATAACATCTGTAGTCCATAGACATTCAAGCGCCATAAACCGATGGTAGCTACTATTCAAATTGAATTCTTTGTCGACTATGTCTCGAAATTTTGCGTTTTGAACAATTGATTGCAAATTTTCATTGTTTTTTATATCTGCGAGCACTTCATTTTTTGTTGTTGTAGATGAGAAGATATTCTTATTTTTCCTTTTGTTTGTATATTATAGCGCTTTTATATCGCCTTTATTGCTCCTTTTCAAGGATTCATCATACTTTCTCTTGCTCTTGCTGATGAGGTTTTTTTTTAAGCCGGTAAATTGTTACTAAGAATGTTTAATAGGCGTGGCAACAGAATAAAAGATTCTGTACCGGATAGAAAATTGCGATAAATAATTGGCAACAAAGTGGTAATAATTACTCATTTTTGCCTATTCTCCACCCAAGTTATCACATTCAATTGCTTATTCATATCAAACAAGCTATTCGCAGCATTGTCATCTACCAAAGATGCTATAACCCTTCTTTTATTACGAATGTTTCTGTTATTCAATGGTAAATCTCTATGGATAGACCAATCAAACCGTAAACGTCAATGATCATCAACAAATAGACCTCAAAGAATGGTGGGCCGAGGCAGTGTTGTCGAACATATTCGATTGAGAAAAATACCGTGTGATAACGGAATGGAAACATCGACCGTTAGTCGATCAGTCAAGGTCTCGGGGGTTTGTATAAGATTCAATTGAGCGGTTATACCCGCTACAGGTGGCAAAGGTGTTGCACCTATCTGCTGTGGCTGAAACAACAAAATAGAAAGTACCAAGACTACAAAACCTTTCAGGCCTATCTTCAACGAAATAAAAAAAAATGCGAGAGAAAGAAAAATGAAGAAAAAGAACTTTTTGTTTTCTCTGGAAAAAAAGAGATAGTTGGGTTGTCTTGAAAAAACGGATCCAGTCTGACGGAGCTTTTCCTTGATTCTAATATCTTCAATTGATTTGTTTTTAGATTGAGACAGTCTTTATTTTTCGTTTTCATAAAATATCGTTTTTATAAAAAAGAAACCCTCCCTCCCAAAGGAGGGGGGGAAAGAGGAAAAACACACAAAAAGTATGGAGGTAAGCGGGCTCGAACCGCTGACATCTGCCATGAGGAAACGTATGCATAGGTTATCTGCCTTAAGAGACACAATAATCCATACGTTTCCTCCCGAACACACCGGACAGCTCGTGCCATGGTGGGCTCTTTGGAAGGCATTGAGCAAACTACAGTCTACCCTATACCAACCTCAAGGCCTTCTCCCAAGGATACGCACGGCTTGCTGCCGCACGCGTTCTCTCTGGGGTGGCCCCTCTGAAACCGTAGGGCAAAGATAGCCCCTTTAGGCAATCCCGTTGTCTTTTTCTACGCGGAGCAAGGTGGGGGAACAAGCCTCTGTAACGAGCCTAGATGCTTCCTTAGGGAATGGGTATACCGCCCCGCTTGCACAGGTGTGGGGCTGCCCACTCCCCATCCATAATTACGATTCTGGAAAGGCCTGCCTGGCCTCACTAGCACCATTGAACCTACGACTCACACAGAATATTCTTGACCTCCCATTATTCTTCCACCTGTTTCATCAAATTCTTTTTTACAAGGGGCTTTGCTGGAAACAGATACACGCCATGTGATAGTCCCCATCCCGTCTACTTGGAAGGGAGGTAAGGCGTTGGGTATGAAGCTCACTTCTTCATTTGGCTGAATCCGGGTATAAAAGCTAAAACTCCTTCCTATAAAGAAGTTATTCATACGGCACCATTGCAAGGGCAGCGCTCTACCAACTGAGCTATACCCCCCAATCAATAGGAAAAAATAGACAACTTTTTTCCTCCGGCCAGAGAATTTTTCCACCTGAAAGTTGGAAGAAAAGCCTACTAACCACACAAATCGCGGATGGGCCATTCTGGATTTGAACCAGAGGCCTCGCCCGTGAAACTTCTCATTCTAAGAAAGTTCCTCAAGCACAACATACAGCTTCTCACCGTACTGCGCTCTTTAGGTATCTATTCTATTCGAAATAGACTACCCTGACATCTTTTTTGGAAACATCTATTTCCATTCATTCTCAATGCTTTAAGAAAGAAGAAAACTTCCAAAGTGTAATGTCGCCGTCCCTTATTCAGAAAGGGATCCCGCAGTGAAAAGCCCATGGGAATGCAGTCGAGGGTATAGGCTGCCTGTAAAGAAATAAAAAAAGAGTGGAATGAGCCAAGAGATAACCATAGATCCTGGGCCGGATAAGGAGGCCCTAGATTCTCAGCACAGATGTCCCAATATAGAGGGAAGAAAGATATTCTTCTATCTTTTTCTCATCTTATTTTTCAGTTTGCTATCCAATGTTTTGCATGCCCCGACTGCTCTGCTCTTGCGCCATGCTAAGGTCCCTAGGATCCTTGGCCCGGTCAGGCGCTGGCAAGGTCTCAAACCTTTTTATCAAAGGAAACTGAGATCCACCCTGGGCTCACCTCTTGCGGCGCACTTATCAGGGGCGCGCTCTAACCACTGAGCTAATAGCCCAAATGTTCTAACCAACCACGGGGATTGGCTTCAATTGATATTGTGATTGATAGTAGGTGTGAGATGCTATGTGTGAGAGAAGGGCGTGCTACCCATGGTAGGGTTCTGATCGGCCTAGGATGAGGGTTTTGAACCCCAATGTCTCCCTAAGAAGGAGGTGATCCAGCCACACCTTCCAGTACGGCTACCTTGTTACGACTTCACTTTAGTCACCAGCCCTGCCTTTGGCATCCCCCTCCCTACGGGTTGGGGTAACGACTTGGGGCATGGCCAATTCCCATAGTGTGACGGGCGGTGTGTGCAAAGCCCGGGAACGGATTCACCACCGTATGGCTGACCGGTGATTACTAGCGATTCCTCCTTCATGTAGGCGAGTTGCAGCCTACAATCCGAACTGAGGCCGGGTTTACGAGGTCAGGCTGGCCCTTGCGGGGTCGCATCTCTTTGTCCCGGCCATTGTAGCACGTGTGTCGCCCAGGGCAAAAGGGGCATGTTGACTTGACCTCATCCCCACCTTCCTCCGGTTTAACACCGGCGGTCTCTCTAGGGTGCCGAATTGTGGGCAACTAGAGACGGGGGTTGCGCTCGTTGCGGGACTGAACCCAACATCTTACGACACGAGCTGACGACAGCCATGCACCACCTGTGTCCACGCTCCCGAAGGCACCCCCCCCTCTCAGGGGGGTTCGTGGCATGTCAAGCCCTGGTAAGGTTCTTCGCGTTGCATCGAATTAAACCACATGCTCCACCGCTTGTGCGGGCTCCCGTCAATTCCTTTGAGTTTCACTCTTGCGAGCGTACTCCCCAGGCGGGATACTTCATGCGTTAGCTACAGCCCTGCCCGGGTCGATACGCGCAGGGCTTGGTATCCATCGTTTACGGCCAGGACTACTGGGGTATCTAATCCCATTCGCTCCCCTGGCTCTCGTCCCTGAGTGTCAGTCGCGAAATCAGGCCTAGCAGAGTGCCTTCGCCCTTGGCGTTCTTCCCGATCTCTACGCATTTCACCGCTCCACCGGGAATTCCCTCTGCCCCTACCGGACTCAAGCCCGGTGGTCTCCGCCGCCTCTCCAGGGTTGAGCCCCAGGCTTTGACAGCGGACTGACCGGGCCACCTGCGGACCCTTTACGCCCAATCATTCCGGATAACGCTCGCATCCCCCGTCTTACCGCGGCTGCTGGCACGGGGTTTAGCCGATGCTTAGTTCTTCAGGTACCGTCATCTTTTCGTCTCTGATCTAAAGAAGTTTACGACCCATTGGGCCTTCATCCTCCACGCGGCATTGCCCCGTCAGGCTTTCGCCCATTGCGGAAGATTCCTCACTGCTGCCTCCCGTAGGAGTCTGGGCCGTGTCTCAGTCCCAGTGTGGCTGATCATCCTCTCAGACCAGCAACTGATCGTTGCCTTGGGAGGCCATTACCCCCCCAACTAGCTAATCAGACGCAAGCCCCTCCCTGGGCGGATCTCTCCTTTCCCTCCTCAGGATATGGGGTATTAGCAGCCGTTTCCAGCTGTTATCCCCCTCCCAGGGGCAGGTGCTTACGCGTTCCTCACCCGTCCGCCACTCCGCCATTCCTCGAGAGGAATGGCGCCGTGCAACTTGCATGTGTTAGGCAAACCGCTAGCGTTCATCCTGAGCCAGGATCAAACTCTCATAGAGAGCCACAGCCATTGGGCTCCCTTGTAATCTCTCGTTCCTCATGACTAGTTTCATATCATACCACATAAAAAGCGCTAAGTCAAGTTGCTTCCCTCTTCTCTTGATATGGTAGCGTTTTTTTTTTGAATGTATGAAAAGAAGAATACTGTACACAAATAAAAAAATCGAACAGTTAACCAAACATTCACCCCAATTCCTTAATTGTTTTTTAACAATTCTATATTTCATCAATCGCATTTTTATTCTTTTTTTAAAGCTTTTTCATGATTCAGTAATATGTTTTTGTCTAGTTTTTTGAGAGTGGTTTTACAACTTTAATATGGTCTATACTCTCTCTCAACCACTCAGTTTAGAGATTGAGAGAAAATACAAGTTAGGCTAACTAAAAAAATAAGATTCAAAAAAGTTTTCATTTGTATCGTCATTCCTTTTTTTGAATTTATACGCGCGTATTGATTCATCTGAGGCAAACGAATTTCCACTTTTTTATAATGTTATCCCTGAAGACCGTAAAGTCCACCAGTGGTGGATGAATATCATGAACGTCAACCTTCAACCTCCAAGGTTTTAAAAGAATACTCCAGGCAGATATACTCGCCTGTTACTAAACAGTTTGCAAAATGAGCTTCAGCCCTTTCTTTTGTGAAATGAATGAAAAAAAAACCCTTTTCGCCATCTTGCTGAAACCACATATATAACAAATACCAATCTTTTGAATTGAATGAATTCATTGCGATTTTTTTTGTAGTATACGTAATTGTCATTTGTTTTCAAAAAAAAGCAAACTTGTTATTCGCTCGCACAAAGAAAAGCTTGTTTTATTTTTAGGGCAAAGAGGTGGGCATAACCTTTCAGATTCAGTACAGATTGAACCTTAGCTTAAAAGAGAAAAATAATAAGAAAAAAAGGGATTTTGAATCGGGAACTTTACCTAGGTTTGGAGAAATAAAAATGTATTCCCACTAGGCAGTTTCCATAAAATACGAGGAAAAAGTACGTGAAGTATTGTCCGTAAATGATTTTGTTTATAAAAAAAGATATAAAACTACCAAAACTTTTCTTATTTTTTAAATGAAAATGTAGAGTTAAAGTATTTTTTTTTCTTTTCGTCCTAAAAACGGCTCTGACACTGTAGAAGAGTTTATAAAAATGATATACAAATAAAAAATCAAAGAGCTCTTTTAAAAAGGAAAAAAGCTTCTATTAGGTCCGATTTGAGCCGATTGTGAAAGAACCAGCGAATAAATTGTAAAAACTGTTTAAAAAATCGTTTTTATCTCTCAACATTGGTTTTTCATAAGTATTTCAAATATTTTCGTCTTAAAAAGATTTGTTTGATTGAGGATATATTCAAGGTCTTGCATAAAAGAATTGATTCGAGACCTTGATTTTGTTTTTTCAACATAACGAACGTATGCAACTGGCGGTTTAATACGAGGAAAAGTCAAAGTCATTCAATTCTTTTTCGTTTTTATTATACAAAGAAGGTCATAAAAGAATAACTTCAAAGAAATCAATTTGATGACAATGAGACTGATTCATTGATTAACGTTGTATAATATTCTAATAATATTAAAAGCCGAGATAGCTCAGATGGTAGAGCATGGGACTGAAAATCCCCGTGTCACCAGTTCAATCCTGGTTCTCGGCATACAAACAAGATTTGAAAAATTCTAGAGACTATATGTTTTTTTGTTTTGCATCTTAATAATCAAAAAAATCGTTGATTTTATGTCATGTCATTTTATAACAAAATGAAGATTTCATTGAAAGCACAGGCATAAACTTCTTCTTTTTGAAACCCTGCAAAGCTAGCGCTTGAAACCCGTTTCCACAGGCACTCCTAAGAATTGCGCAAGCTCTGCAGCTTCGTCCTCTGCTTCTTGAGAACTACCACCCCGAGCAAGCTCTCCAAGAGGAACAGATATCTTACCCCTACGCTTAAGATAAGCCAAAGAAAAGGGCCACAATCCTCCTCGACTCTCTATCTGCACAGCTTCTATTTCTTGCAACTGACAGGCGAAATGGATCCGTCTATTGATCCCTGGAAAGCCCCATCGGAATATTGAGATGCGGCCTCTTTGGCAGTCAAATTCGTTTATGCCTCCCCCTATATTCCACCATACAACAACCCATAAATAAATCCCTAAAAACAAAGCAAAAATCCCGTAAAATCCCATAACCAATCCTTGAGGTAAAAAGGTCAAAGGAGCTTTTGAAAGCATAAACAAAACTGGTTGACCTAAGTAGGTTGCTATGCCAATGGTCAAAAAACATCCCCCTCCTAAACACATCAACCAAGCTAAAACGAAATTCTCTTTCGCCCTTGACCCAAACAGAATATGCCGTCGTACCCCTTGAACAAACTGTTGTTCCATATGAACCTTCATTTTTTATATTTACAAAGCCGCACCCAAAAAAAGGATGCGGCCTTGTACAGCTTATACTACGTCATCCCCTTCAATGAAAAGAAAAAGAGTTGCCATAGCAAGAGCAGGAAAAACAAGCCCCACAAGAGGCACAAGCACAGGAAAGAGATAGGATGCAGTCATAAGCCTCTTATTTTTCGCGCAAGATACCTGCTCTAGGCCCTTGCTATCAATAGGGTCTTGGTGTAGAGCATAATTCAGGGCAAGGCCACGCTTGACCTTTGTGTTACCCCATCAAGCAATAAGTGTACCATGAGAAGGGGGAAAACTTTTTATTATTCAATTTACAACATCATTTCCATTTGAATGCCTTTGATTGTTTTGAAAGAAAGAATGATGCAAGCTATTGTTTCTTATAACTGTATAAAAAAGGATACTATCGCAAAAAAGCTAACTTATGGACCTGATCAGCTCAAAACAACCAAGTTTTGATTGATTTAGAAAGAGAATATTGAATTGCACTTTTCTTTTTTTTTGAACAATTTTTTCATCATATATTCATTTTTTTCTTTTATATCTGTTGCTTATGATAATAAGCCATGATATAATAAAAAAAACTCTTATCATTTGAAAAAGTGATAAGCACAGAGGTTTTTATTCATTTCTCTTTTTTTTTTCAAACAAGTCTATAAAACATATTGATATGCACTTTTTTGTTATGTTGGCAATTCTTCCTAGCTATCTATTGATAAGAGACTTTTGGGTGTATTTAGAGAGGCAATAATAAAAACAAAAGTTATTGAACAGAATCTTTTGTGCACATTGACTTTACTGCTTGAACGATTTGTTCTGGCTGAACAACAGTCATGTCTTCAAGCAGACCACTGTAAGGAGTCGGGACATCTTGAGATGACAAACAAACAACTGGTCCGTCTAATTCATCAAATAAATATTCCATAATGCTAGCACGTAGGGTTGCACCAATTCCCCCCGTACGCATACACTCTTCTACAATGATAGCGCGATGCGTTTTTTGAATTGATCGCGCGATAGTCCCCATATCTAATGGCTTTAACGATACTAGATCAATAACTTCCGGATCGTATCCCTGACTTACTAATATTCGTGCTGCTTGGATCACATAGTGTCTCATACGGGAGTAAGTCAAGATAGTAACGTTCTTGCCTTCACGGACTACTTCCGCTCTTTCCAAACTCGACAAATTCTCTCCAGTTGGGATAGGCTGTTTAATGTTATACAAGAGCACATGTTCGAAGAAAAGAACAGGGTTTTGACTTCGGATTGCAGATTTTAATAAGCCTTTCCCATTCACAGGAGTAGAGCAAGCAACCATTTGTAAACCAGGCACGGATTGAAAGTAAGATTCTAACCGCTGAGAATGCTCTGCACCCAATTGCCTCCCTACTCCGCCAGGGCCTCGAATGACTAAAGGTGTAGTAAAGTTCCCACCTGAAGTATAGTGCAACATACCTGCATTGTTTGCAATTTGGTTGAAAGCAAGTAGTAAAAAACCCATATTCATCCCCTCAACAATGGGACGAAGACCCGTCATTGCTGCACCAATTGCTAAACCAGTAAAACTATTTTCTGCGATTGGAGTATCCAACAATCGCCAATCACCGTACTTCTCTGCTAATCCTTTTGTTACTTTGTACGAACCCCCATAATGGCCCACGTCTTCTCCCATTACAAAGACTCGGCAATCTCTCTCCATTTCCTCCAATATAGCTTCTCGTAGAGCCTCAAACAATAAGAACTGAGCCATTCCATAAAAATGACCAACACAAAGGTAACAGGATTTCGAATAGCATTGTAACTGAATAAGCCAGCTTGAGCGATTTCCAGTAAGATAAAATGGATGGAGATATTGAAAAAACCATAAAAGATTTTGATAATGAAATCAAATAGATACATATCAGTCAAGAAGGAAGCTTATAATCATTGCCTATTCGATTTTTTTACTTTGAGTTCTCTCGTTTCCCCTTTTCAAATATTGTTTGAAAAGGAATCATATTTAGTAAAATACCTTCGAGCTTGCACCCATGATGCTTTTTCCATCTTTTCTAAATTCATTTTTACTTTGGTATGCGAATTCACTGGATCAGTGATTGCAAGATGTTTGCCATACTTTATAAAGATTTGCCTTGCTGTAGTTCGATGCTTATGAGCAAGAGTTTTAGCACATGAGATATATAGAGTATGCTTTATTCGTTGCAAAATATCTTGATTAAAAGCTGGACCCCAATAACCCCTAATTTGAGATATAATATTATTAAAAGTAGAAACAATCAACCAATCTTGTTTTGATGCCCATTCTTTTTTTGGCATCGGCTGGCCAGACTTTTCACAAAACCCTTCTAAACTTAAACTAGTAAGCATCTTTTCCAAAGGCAACTCAAATTGCAAATCGAAACGATTATTAAGGAGTATTCTATAGCCTGCAAAAGAAAAAGAGTTAGCATAAAGATTGATAACTTTTACCTTGTTCAACTCAGATTTTAGCCTTAATCGTTCATTAAAAAACTGATGGACTTGAAAAAATAAAGCTTTTATAAGCGAAATAGGCCCATTTGTTCCAATCATCCAGCTACCTGCATGCCGCACATATACTATGTTTGTTACAAAATACTTGAAGAGATTTTTTTCTCTTGTATTGAGATTTCTTGACGAATGTTGTAATATAGGTGGTATAAATTGAAATTCTATTTTTTTGTTCCCATGTTGTATCCAAAACAAAAGCATATCAAGTTCATACAAATATATATTATTGAAAAATATAGAAAATCGAGTCATTGCTATCTGAAAGCAATAAGGAGATAAATTGACTTGTTTAGTATTCAATATTGAAATCAATATACGGAAAAAAAAAGTATCTTGTACCCGTTTTTGAAGCAAATTTGTGAAATTTTGCAAAAGTCCTTGGCAATTTTGAAAATCTGCTTGAATAATCCATTTTACATTCTTCCAATCTTTCCCTATGCGTTCAAATACGATATGAGGATTTGAATTTTCTTGGTTTTTCAAAATATAGGATCGAGAAAAAGACTTGTAATATAAATCAAAAATGATAAGGATTGTTTCACACAATAAATATTTTTTTTTATAAGTTTGTTTGTTGCTTGTATTAAACAAATTTGATTTTTTAATCAAATCAAGTTGACTAAAATTCAAATCATTGAGAAGAATAGATCGCTCATCAATCATGTTTTTGTAAAAGCAATGATTCCTTTCTTGTACGAAAAGCCATAAATCTTCCCTACAGAGCAAAGTATAAGAATCTTTGTCAAAAAGTCCTTGATAACGCTTGTTTTGAAGACGTATTCGGTCAACTCTTTTAAGTGCACTCATTTTTTGACGAATCTAAGTTATTTGATAATCTGCACTCTATTCACCATTTGTGTTCTTGGATAAGTGCTCTTTAGCATCCAAAAAAACAACCTTTTTCAATCCTTATTCAAAAAAAGGTTTGATTCGTTTGTGAACTCTTCTGTCGTAAGTTAACCCTCATTTGAGATTTCAACATTGAAATGTGGCTTTCTTTTGACAGCATAACTGATTGAACTTCTTAGCAATTGTGGAGACCGTAGACCTCTTTTTTGATACTTTTAGCCGTTTCAATGGCTTTCCTGCAGTATGCAACCTCTTTTCTCAATGAAAGAGCATTTCAATGCACGAGATAAACAGTGAAAGATACTACAAATGTTTTTTGTAAAAAAACACGCAAGCGTCCCAAGTCTCAGGTTGTATCTAAGATTCAAGTAGTCTAACTTTAGTCGTATCTCCCTACCTTTGCAGAGATTTTCAAAACACAATAAGGTTTGTTCTCTGACTTTACACCATGCTTCAGTCCCTTACTAAGTCAATTCGGCCTAATCCAACAAAGGAAAGCTATGTTGAAACAGTCTGATATTCACTTGTTAAACAAAGATCTTCTGGTCCTTGTCTTCCGGTCAGGTGTTAGGCTTATGCATATTGGTTGCAATGCAAGCTAGGTTCGCCTAGCAGCGCTAAGAAGAGATTCAGTTCGCACTCTCGTAAGGGCCGCCGTTGTAAAGCCATTCATCAAGGGAAGCAGCCTCCCAGATAGGGTAGAAGTGAAGACCAATGGCAGCAGAGGTAGGGATAATAGCACCAGAGATGATGTTGTTACCATACAGCAAAGAGCCAGAAACAGGCTCACGGATACCATCGATGTCCACAGGAGGAGCAGCGATGAAGGCAATAATAAACACGGAGGTTGCAGTCAATAGGGTAGGGATCATTAGAACACCAAACCAACCGATGTAAAGGCGGTTTTCAGTGCTGGTAACCCATTCGCAGAAGCGGCCCCATAGGCTAGCGCTTTCACGTCTCTCTAGAGTAGCGGTCATAGTATTCTTGGTTTATAAGGGTATGAGGGTTGCACCCAGGCTTTTTCACAACCTGTTACTCTTCAGTATAGCCTCTCTACCCCAAAGTGTCAACCTAAGCTTTTTTCTACAAAATAAAAAAAGCCTGGCAACTTTTATTTCAGTCAAGTTACCTGGCTAGCAAGAAAGCTTATGCCTTTCAATTGATTGGAAGCTTTTTTTTTTAGCTTTATAAGAAAGAAAATAAGCCATACATTAAGACTCTTATCCATCAAAAGAATCATTTTCTATGGAGCCATACCATGGAGCTGTGGGCTCAATGTCCAGGGCTTTTAGTGTTTCGACGTAAGTGGGTTGCCCGGCGTTTTGCCCATCAAAATATTCAATGAAACTTGTTTTTTTGAGCCTTTCGATCGAAGCAAGTGCCGTTTGTTTCGCCAAAAAGATCGAGAATTCTTGTCTAAAAGAACTTGTTATTCAACCAAAGTTGACAGTACGTTCGCTTCCATCAAAGAAAAAAATATCGTATTGAACCTCGTCAAACGCGTTAGAAAGATAGCGCTTTGTTTCGTTCTGTAAATCACGGAAGTATAAAGGTGCACTAATGTACACTTGAAGAGTCATCCTTTTTGAATGCTTGGAAAAGTCGTACCTCAGTTCAGCGAGTTGGGCTCCATACCTTTCTTTCTGAATTTGAAAAACTTTCTCTCTCGCTTGAGAAAGAAAAATTGCCCTTTCTTATTGCCTGTGAAGTTTTCACCATTTGGAAATATCGATAGCCACCTTTTTTCACGATTCAATCTCCATTGATTCATATAGTTATCGTTCTCTTTGTGTTCCGACGTAGCAAGCACCTCGCAAGCCACCATTTCATTTTTGATCCTAGCCTTTTCAATCTGATCGAAACGTGTCAAGGCATTCCCATACGGATAATTAAAAAGTTTATACCAACCTTCTATTAAGAAGTCAGCCTCTTGGTCTATAGTTTGATTGCAGACGATAAAATCATTCGCGATCTTATTGTATTCAATTTGAACATCTTCGTTTTTAATGTCTTCTTCATGCTTTTGAGTCATTTTCAAATTTTTTTTCGTCATCCTCTCACTCTATTTTTTTGCCGTCTCATAGCTTTTTAACATCCATTTAAAGATCGTGTCTGCTTTCTCCACCCCCCAACCCGTCATTTGCTGCACAAGCTCCCTTCAATTGTTGAATTCTAGTTTTCAGTCGAACTCCCTCCTCCATCCTAGTTTGAAAGGATGTCCGTTTAATGTCAACGTTCGGCTTCAGTCACAGCCCAAACTTTTTCTTATGCCTAAGCGGAAAATAAAGTCGTTTTGTTTTTTGTCTTGGTAAATATCGATTGCTAACTCCCCAACTTGGCCCGCTAGACGGGAGTGGAATAGCTAAACAAAGGTCGTCATTAGGTCGCACTAAAGATTGTTCATTGGGTTCCACTGAAGACTGCCTAGAATTACAAAATGAAAATGATTTTTTCAACAACAATGAAGATCTTTTCGATCTAGAAGATAAAGATGAGCGATCATATGATCTTCTGTCCATTTCTTGACAGATTTCACGGCTTTCGCGTCTTTCTTCGTGAGCTTGGAAAAGGTATATCGCATGAATTAGAACGCCTTTGATTGCCGACCTTGGTAATCCGGCTGAGAATCCTTTTGAAGAAGATGCCCTCGATATAGAACTTGCAGAGTTAACTTGGATAGTTGGTATTGTTTGAGGGATAGGAGCAGCGACTGCAGATGCTTTACGCACCTCAAGAGTTGCAAGCCATACAACCAAACACGCCGCAGATAGAACCTTACCTGGTGTAAGTTTAAACTTGAAGAACGTCAAAAAAATTATTTAAAAAAACTTCTAACTTTTAACTTTGTTTTTTCGTTTTGCACTTTTGCATTTTATAGAAAACAATACGCGTCCTCTAGTCCCGAACCTATGTATTATTGGATAACTTTTCAATTGATACCATGGTGAGGTGTTTTTTGCTTTGTAAAGGCATGAGGGAGGCATTTAGGCTTTTTCACAACCTGTTACTCTTCAATGTAATCTTTTTATCTTTCAATGTCAACCTAAGCTTTTTTCTACAAAACATATATATCCAATCTAAAATTCCTAAAAATTCAATTTTTCAAACAAAACATTGTCAATTGCAAAAATTCTTCGCGATCTGGCAAACTGATAAGCCTAATCCTCATTTGCATTGTGTAAGGGTCTCTGATCTTTCATAAATATTCAACATCAACAAACGAAGAGCAATTGATTTTTTTGCTTAATCGTACTCTTATAAGTGAAAAAAGCTCGAACGAAGAAAACGCATTGAATTGGGCTGAATCAAGTTTCGAATTCTTTTTCTTTAAGAACCTTTTCAAATTTATAAAAGGTTCAGCCCGTTGCATCCTGATGCAACTTCCGCCACTCATTCAAAATAGAAATACAAATTCTCCTTTTTTGACTTCCAAAATTCGTCCCAAACCAACGGAAAAGCTTTCTTTTTTTCATTTGGTTGAAAATTGAAATCAATATATAGGCAAACATCATCTGCTTTGTAAAACAGTGGCTCAGCAGTTGAGTATGATAAGTTTGAAAAACAAAAATCTTACAAAAAATGATATTCTACAAGATAGGAAAGCGCGAAGAAATCAAAAACTTTGGATGCCATGGAAATAGAAAAAAAAAGAAAAACGATTTGTATAAAAAAATGAAGAAGTTCCTTGATAAAAAGCAGCCCGCAAATATTCAACTCCGTAAAGACTGTATAGCTCTTAGAAAATCGAATAGAAAATCTAAAATCGGGGAAAGCTGACGCTTAAGTCTAAATCTACGTCGTTCATATCTCGATCTATTCCATTGTCGATAAGCTGTTGTCAATGAAATTGATTAATAAAAAGTTTTCTCGTAACAAAAAAGCCTCATCCTATCACGTAGGATAGGAGAGGATAATCGACTCTCATGGACTACCAACTTGACTTGGTCACGCCAGGAAGATTCCCTAAATGTGCCATCTTTCGAAGTACATGCCTAGAAACTCCAAAGTCCCGATAGTAACCCCTTGCACGCCCTGTGATGAAACAACGACGACGTAAGCGACTCGGGGAGCTATCGCGTGGAAGCGCTAACAGAGACTTGTAAAGCTCCCACCGTTTTTCAAGTGTTATTTCGCGCCGAACCTTTTGCAAAAGAAGGTGTCGTTGTGATCGGTGCTTTGCAATAAGAAGTTCTCGTTTCTTATCTCTCTGGACAAGGCTTTTTTTCGCCATGTTAGTGATTCAAATAAAAGAGTGAATGGGAAGAGGGGATTGAAAGAAAGGGAATTCGCTCTGCCGCCTCTTTCTAAAGGGGCGGCACAAATCAAATTCTCTTTTAGCCAAACTTGCCAGAGGTTGAAGCAATCAAGAAAGCAGCATATGTAAAGATATAGCCTACTGAGAAATGCGCAAGGCCAACAAGCCTAGCTTGAACAATAGAGAGAGCAACTGGCTTATCTTTCCATCGCACAAGATTTGCAAGGGGGGTGCGTTCATGAGCCCATGCAAGAGTTTCAATGAGTTCTTGCCAATAGCCACGCCATGAGATCAAGAACATAAATCCAGTCGCCCAAACAAGGTGTCCAAAAAGAAACATCCATGCCCAAACAGAAAGACTATTCATTCCAAAAGGATTGTAGCCATTAATCAATTGAGAGGAATTCAGCCAAAGGTAATCTCTAAGCCATCCCATCAAATAAGTAGAAGACTCATTAAACTGTGCGACATTGCCTTGCCAGAGAGTAAGGTGCTTCCAATGCCAGTAAAAAGTCACCCAACCAATGGTATTGAGCATCCAAAAGACAGCCAGATAAAAAGCATCCCAAGCAGAGATATCACAAGTACCACCTCGTCCTGGCCCATCACAAGGGAAGCTATAACCGAATTCTTTTTTATCAGGCATGAGCTTGGATCCACGGGCATCTAAAGCACCTTTTACAAGAATAAGAGTTGTTGTATGAAGGCCCAAAGCAATAGCATGGTGAACTAAGAAGTCCCCTGGCCCAATTGTAAGAAAAAGAGAATTCGCGTTACTGTTGATGGCTTCAAGCCAACCTGGTAGCCAAAGGCTCTGTCCTGCGGACAGAGCGGGGCTTTGAGAAGAGGAAAGAAGAACATCAAAGCCATAAAGTGCCTTGCCATGAGCTGCTTGGATCCATTGTGCAAAGACTGGCTCAATAAGGATTTGTTTCTCAGGAGTTCCAAAAGCTTGCATCACATCATTGTGCACATAAAGCCCAAGAGTATGAAAGCCAAGAAAAAGACTGGCCCAGCTTAGATGGGAAATAATGGCCTCTTTATGCTCTAGCATTCGAGCCAACACATTGTCTTTATTCTGTTCAGGGCTATAGTCTCGAATAAAGAAGATGGCGCCATGGGCAAAGGCTCCTACCATCAAAAACCCTGCAATGTATTGATGATGAGTATACAGAGCTGCTTGAGTAGTAAAGTCTTGTGCTAGAAAAGCATAAGCGGGCAGAGAGTAGGTATGCTGAGCAACAAGAGAGGTGATAACACCCAAGGAGGCTAAAGCAAGCCCTAGTTGAAAATGAAGCGAATTGTTTAATGTATCAAAAAGACCTTGATGCCCACGGCCTAGACCTCCGGCTGGGGGACGATGTGCTTCAAGGATCTGTCTCATGCTGTGGCCAATCCCAAAGTTGGTTCGATACATGTGTCCAGCAAGAATAAAGAGCACAGCAATTGCTAGGTGATGATGAGCAATATCTGTAAGCCAAAGGCTTTGAGACTGTGGATGAAAACCTCCAAGAAAAGTTAGTAAGGCTGTGCCTGCCCCTTGGCTAGAGCCAAAGAGATGCTCAGCAGAGTCGGGAGATTGAGCATAGGCAGCCCAGTTGCCAGCAAAGAATGGTGCTAATCCTGCTGGATGAGGAGGAGTTGTAAGGAAGTTCTCCCAACCTACATGCTGTCCTCTAGACTCAGGGATAGCCACATGCACCAAGTGTCCGGACCAGGCTAAAGAGCTTACACCAAAGAGGCCTGCTAAGTGGTGATTCAGTCTAGATTCAGCATTTTTAAACCAAGAAACACTAGGGCTCCAGCGTGGCTGAAGATGAAGCCAGCCACCTAAGAGTGCAATGGCGGCGAGGCCAAGCAAAAAGAGAGCACCTGTGTAGAGTTCTAAGTTGGTTCGAAGCCCAATGGTGTACCACCATTGATAAACGCCTGAATACGCTATATTCACAGGGCCTGAAGCTCCCCCTCTTGTGAAGGCTTCAACGGCAGGTTGACCGAAATGAGGATCCCAAATTGCATGGGCAATTGGACGAACATGGAGAGGATCTCGTCCCCAAGCTTCAAAATTGCCCTGCCAAGCAACATGAAACAGATTCCCAGAGGTCCACAAAAAGATGATCGCTAGTTGACCGAAATGGGAAGCAAATACTTTTTGGTAAAGGCTTTCCTCTGTAATCCCATCATGACTTTCAAAATCATGGGCAGTAGCAATACCAAACCAAATACGACGGGTGGTGGGGTCCTGGGCTAGACCCTGACTGAACGTTGGAAATCTTGCTGCCATAGTGCTTATTCGCTCCTCCTATCCACTATCCAACTGCAATAATCCGTGCAAGGAAGAAGGCCCATGTTGTAGCAATCCCTCCTAACAAATAATGAGCAACCCCAACGGCTCGGCCTTGCACAATACTCAAGGCTCTTGGCTGAATGGACGGGGCCACTCTCAGCTTGTTATGAGCCCATAAAATGGATTCAATCAGCTCTTGCCAATAACCACGTCCACTGAATAGAAACATCAGGCTAAATGCCCATACAAAGTGAGCCCCCAAGAAAAGAAGACCATACGCTGAGAGAGAAGACCCATAAGACTGAATCACCTGGGAAGCTTGGGCCCATAAGAAATCCCGAAGCCATCCATTGATAGTGATTGCGCTTTGAGCAAAATTCCCGCCCGTAATATGGGAGACACCCTGAGGGGTGACTGCTCCCCACACATCTGATTGAAGTTTCCAGCTGAAGTGAAAGATTGCTACCGAAATTGAATTGTACATCCAGAACAAACCAAGAAATACGTGATCCCAGCCAGAGACTTGACAAGTGCCTCCACGGCCTGGACCATCACAAGGGAATCGAAAGCCTAGATTTGCCTTATCTGGGATGAGACGCGAACTACGGGCAAACAAAACGCCTTTTAGCAAGATAAGCACAGTGACGTGGATGGTAAAAGCATGAATATGATGCACAAGGAAGTCTGCGGTGCCTAGAGGGATTGGGGTCATAGCAACCTTTCCTCCCACCGCGACCAACCCTTCTCCCCAAGTTAGGCTCGTACTTGCTCCTGCGTTTGGAGCAGTCAAACCTGGAGCTAAGCTATGGATACGTTGCACCCATTGAGCCAGCACAGGTTGTAACTGAATGCCTGTATCTGAAAACATGTCTTGAGGACGTCCCAGAGCACTCATAGTATCATTATGGATATAGAGACCAAAGCTATGGAAACCAAGAAAGATACATACCCAGTTTAGATGCGAAATAATAGCATCTCTATGACGAATGACTCGATCTAACAAATTGTTGTAATGAGTTGCAGGGTCATAGTCGCGCACCATAAAGATAGCAGCGTGAGCTGCTGCACCAACAATGCAAAATCCACCAATCCAGGTGTGATGAGTGAACAAAGAGAGTTGAGTTGGGTAATCTGTTGCGAGGTAGGGATAAGGGGGCATCGAGTACATGTGATGAGCCACAATAATGCTCAGCGAACCCAACAATGCTAAGTTGATTGCTAACTGTGCGTGCCAGCTGGTTGTTAAAGTTTCGTACAACCCACGATGGCCCTCTCCGGTAAGAGGCCCTCGATGAGCCTCTAAGATTTGGCGAGTGCTATGGCCTATACCCCAATTTGTCCGGTACATATGCCCAGCTACCAAAAAGAGCACAGCAATTGCCAAGTGATGGTGCGCTGTATCTGTAAGCCACAACCCACCCGTTACTGGGTTCAATCCACCACGGAAGGTTAAGAAGTCAGAATAACTTGCCCAATCTAAGGTAAAGAAAGGAGAGAGACCTTTCTCAAAGCTTGGAAACAAAGATGCCATTAAGCTTCTGTTCAACAAGAATTCGTGAGGAAGAGGGATCTCTTTCGGATCCACACCAGCGTCGAGCAGTTTGTTGACGGGCAATGAGATGTGGACTTGGTGACCGGCCCATGATAAAGAACCAAGACCTAGAAGTCCTGCCAAATGGTGATTGAGCATTGACTCAACATTCTGGAACCACTCCAAGCGTGGTGCTGACTTATGATAGTGGAACCAGCCTGCAAAGAGCATCAAAGCTGCCATTACGAGCCCGCCAATCGCTGTTGCATACAGCTGAAGCTCAGTAGTAATCCCACTTGCACGCCACAATTGAAAGAAACCAGAGGTTATCTGAATGCCTTGAAAACCACCCCCTACATCCCCGTTTAAGATCTCTTGACCTACAATCGGCCATACAACTTGAGCACTTGGCTTAATATGAGTAGGATCACTTAACCAGGCTTCATAATTCGAAAAACGAGCCCCATGGAAGTACATCCCACTAAGCCATAGAAAGATTACTGATAATTGACCAAAGTGAGCACTAAACACCTTTCGTGAGATGTCTTCAAGATCACTTGTCTGGCTGTCAAAGTCATGAGCATCTGCATGCAGATTCCAAATCCATGTCGTTGTAGCAGGACCTTTTGAAAGAGTCCGAGAGAAATGGCCTGGTTTTGCCCATCGCTCAAAGGATGTCTTTACGGCATCTCGCTCTACTACAACTCTTACTTCTTGTTTTGGAGGGCTTATTGTCATCGAGATTTCTCCTCTCTTCAGACCACACAAACAAACACGCGGCTTGCACTCAATCCATTGACCCTGACACCAACACAGACAGCAAACACACACAGTTTTTGCTTATCCTATAGCCTGGTGCTAGAACAGTTGCAAGTCAGCAGTCATCTGAACCAAGACCGCACACATCTATTATCGCACATATCGAGCATGATGCCTACATGCACAGAGTGCAACCGGGACCAAAACGCATCGATTTCAAATCTTGTGCCTTTTCTTTTTTATCATGCTGGTGGAGTTTTAACATTCAAAATAAAAAATTTTATTTTGCAAAAGCAAACAGCAATTGAAATCAATCTCCCTGTTTTTCTTTATCATTGGAATCCCCGCTATCTTTTGAATAATCAATATTATCTTCTGAAAAATCAATAAAATCGGATATGGGATTTGCCATCTTTAAAGGATTATTTATTATTGATTTATAAAATGATTTTTTGTATTTTTTCCGTCTAAGCTTTTGAATAGCCTTATATCTTTCTAAATCAAAAGCGTTATATCTCTCTGAATACGAAGGTTTATCAGGATTTTTTTAATTAAAATAGGACACTACAGTATTTTTAGTAATCAACTCGCCACACTCATGTCACGTTTTATTTATTAAAGACGTCGTGTGAGCCCGCTGGTCGTAAAGACCAGGATTATGAATAGATTCATCATCGATCCATGAGGCCGCAACAATATCATCAGGTGCGTTAACGGCATCGTTATACTTTTGAAAGATCTGTTTACATTGCTCTTTATAAAAACTTGAGACTTCAGTAAACAATTCTATCGTTATAATGTTAAGATTCAACGATAAATCCTTTTCCATACGATAGATTTGCGACTCCAATTTACGCTTTAGTTTTGTATGTGCCTTTTTTATCTCGGGTATGCAAAGAGCGGCTCGTCGGCGTTGTTCGTTAAACCACTTGTCAATTCCCGTAAATACATTTAATTCTTCACCGTTTAGATCTAATACGGAATGTTTGAATTGATTGAAAAAAGAATTTCTCTTTGCAAAATCAGTCATAAGAAACATACGAGCAGCCATCATAGCTTTATTAATAGTTTTCTTAAAGTCTTCATTCAAACGTACTTTTCTACTCTTAACATCATACGTACAAATATCGTCTAAGCCGCCCTCTACGTGTTGTGTTTCTCTCTGCCAAAAGTTTGTCATTCTATCCTCTTGATCACTAATACCGTTATTGACTCTTATTTTTAACGTAAGAACAACATTCTTTTTATTGAATACCATTTTAAACATATCGATTTGTTCGAGATCTTATTTTACAACCTTTTTTATTGGTTCGATTACCTTGTCTGCTATATTACCTAATGTCTCCAAATTAAGCTGATTTGCGCACATTTTGGAGCATCGGTCTTACCGTTTGTTTTTTACCTTTATTTTTGAACCTAAAAACAGTTGGCAAGAAGAATCATTCTTATTTTTAGGATCACAAATAGATGCAGAAACGTTGATTGTATTCGAACTTATAGGAGCCGGTAAAGATGCAGAAACATTAATTGTATTCAAACTTGTATAAGCCAGTAAAGATGTAGAAAACAGAAATCTTGTAGCAGTTATAAAAACTAAAAGCGGATTTTTGCTTGTTGAGTCAACATTTTGAAATGAAAAAGATGCTAATAAAAGCGCTATATAGCAAGCAATTACAAGCACACTACCATACACGATTGTCTTAGCTATGAAAGAAAGTAATCACATAAACGATTCTTTCATTTATAAAAGCTGTTATTGCTTTTATTTTCAACAAAAGGTTTTTTTCTTGGTATTCTTCTTTCTCATTGTTAAAGACTTGCTTATTACTCTGTTCATTCATATTGTGCTTTATTTGAATTCAATTATAAGCCTCAATTAGAAGCTTTTTAATATTGGTTAACCTAATATTGGTTAACCATAGATTTATTTGATTCTTAGTGCATAACCTCACCTAAAAATAAATTCAATTCAATAGATTTTTTGTTAATTATTTTATTAAATAATTTTTATCAGTCCATTAATATAATTTTTTTCACTATAAAGTGTTTTTGTAGCAACTACTTCTTTAAGAAAAAAGTAAAAAATTATATTAATTAAAAATTATTTTATTATATATTAATATTAAAATAAAAAACGGTTTCTTTCATTACAAAAATCGAATCACAGTCAAAGTAGTTTTGTAAAAATTATTCGACTTCATCTTTGTCATAAAGAAGATTATTGTTCCTACCATACTTCTAAAAAGCTTCATGAAAACATTTATTAATTCACTGGTGCTGGTCTTGCTCGGAAAAAGACTTATATTTCCCTGCACGAAGATTTTTTCTTAAAACACAGATAGCTTTACCGATGGCACGCAACATGGTAAAATTTGTTTTTACTTCTAAAAAAATGGATACGAACTTTTCCCAATACTGAAAATTTAATGCAAAAAACTTTCAATATTGGGAAAAATGAAAATCGACTTGTAAAAATCGTTTGTTAGTTTGTCATATTGTCTTTTATTTTATAGTATTCTAAAAACGATGGACTTGAGCCTGTACGTCCAATCATCCCCGAAGTTTTCTTTACATATGGCGTATCAGCAAAAGGAGCATTAACAAAAGAAAAATGTTCGTTAAAGGTAGGTAAGGTAACTTCGCAGGCAAAACGCTTAAAAGATAAAGGTAGGAGCTCTTCGTCTCTGATCATCTTTTTATAAAGTTTAGGATCAAGTTCTAACAGTTTTAAAGCGAATTCGACGAGTGTCGGTTTTTCAACTAGATCGTCAAAGAGATACATTGCTGCACCAAATAGACGAAAACTCATGTATCGACTTTTTTTACAACAAGTGGAGCCAATAGTACAGCTTTCTTCCTCATCCAGGGTATCTGGTTTACTAACCCAGGGGGCAAGAAATACCAAAATCTCTCGGAATCGATATTCAATATAGTAGGGCAGCAATCGAAAAACTGCGACAGTTAAAGGACTCCTATATTCTTTCAAGTCCAAATTAAGAGCACGTAATTGCATAGCTGTCTGTTGGCGATAACCCAAAAAATACCAATCTAAAAACTGAACAAAAATCATTCCACGCATTCTTTCATGGAGCGTAAATCGTTCCTAATCGTTCCAAATACTCAATAATTTTGTTTTTTCACTAATAACATCAGGCGGATCAGTGGCAGGTGAATTATCCAAATTGAAATCTTTTTTTGTTAGAATATTACTATCAGGTCTATCCGAATCGAAAGTTAAAATAAGCTCGCAAGCAACCACTGCATCGAAAAGGAAAGGCAATTGACTCTCAATTGAAGGGGGACCTATAATTCTATCGTTAACAACTGTTGCTAGATCGAAAAAGCTAGTGGGACCAACGGTAAAACACATTAAGCTTTCTGAAATCAATTTTAGTAATTGCTTACTATTGCTATCTAGATCGCTTTTCAATCTATCTAAGAGGCCTTGAAGTTCACTTTGATAAACTTCATTTTTGATATCTTGAATACGGGTTGTGTTAACAAACGGTTTACATAAGTGACTTTTAATAGTGCCAATAATCATATTGTCTTTATTCATTTGACAAAAGCTCCATTATAATAAATTGGAATTGTCATGCATAACAAAAAGAGACGATTTGCTTTGTGATTGTCATTAACCTTTCGTCCCAAAACAACGGTATAGAACCCCTTACCCCAAGGTTATGAACCTTACAATCTACCGAGTTGATCTAGGTAGTAGATATAACTATATTATACTACTTTGTTATTATAAAATCAGCAACGCGTTCCACTAAGGAGTTAAAGGAAAGAAATTTAACTTCTATATTGTTATAATCCGCAGTAAGAAGCGCTTTTACTGCTATTATTTCCTGCTTAATAATATTTATTAGATTTTTACTGAAAACTGTGTCTTTATTCACATTAATGTTATTTAAGCAATATTTTAGACTATCTATTACCAACTGCGTCTTTTGGTTTTAATCTAAAGTGCAATCTTCAAACAAATCGAAAAAACGTTTGTATCTGATTCTTACCACAGGATTTGTAATGTAACTCTAAAGCATACCTAGCTTTTTAAAGTGTTTTGAATTAATATGTGAGCACTTGTCACAAGCTCAGAAGGTAATAACGAATCGACAAGTTTATCAGCTAGTAAAAAAATCACTGTTTCAATTAAACTAGCTCACAGAGTTTCTTTTTTATTTTAATTTTTTCATTCTATCATCGTTTATCAGAAAGACCTTTTTAACGTTGGTTTCAGACTTGCTTGACGATTTTGCTCCCGTTTTTCTCCGAAAAAATTGACGAAGACAAAATTTGAACCCATAATCTCAAGGTTGTTAATATAACTAGCTACTTAGTTGCTCTATTATGCTAATCTTATTGAATTTTACTTGAATATAATTGGGTTTTCAAATATTAAAAAAAAAAAAAAATGAAATAATTTACTTAACAGTTTATATGTTCAAATTTTTGGTAAACATTTGAGTAATAATTGGAAATGAGCATTGTTTTTTGGATTTTAGGTTGTTCTCTCTTTGCTTACCGCTATTCGAAGAATTACGCTTGCTTTTTCTTATATAAAAAAGATTACTAGAATGGTTTCCACTCCTAATTGTTACGACTGTTGTCGGTTCTAGAGTATAGATTTTTCACAAATAAGACTCTTTTGGATAAGTTATCTTTCAATCTTAGGATATCATAAGCAAGTATGATATTGTCTGGTTTTTTTATAGATGAAAAGTTTGTGTCTTTTATTAAATTGTTAAGCAAGGCGCATTATTACACCGCCAACAGCTGCCAGAACAAATTTGAGGTTCCGCGGTCGAGTCCGCCCGCCATCTCCGGCTCATTTCTGGATTTCGTTTGAAAAATGTTCTTTTAAATGTGCTCTTTTGAAAGAGATTGAAGAAAAAGATAAGACTTTACATCAATATATGATGGAGTTTGCTGCCTGACACTACATTGAAGAAGACAACACTGTTAGCTTAAGACTCCCAGCCAAAGATTTAGAATACATTGCTTTAAAGTTTTTCAAAAGTTTTAGGCTCTAAGTTTAATTAAACTTAATTATACCTCCTAAATTACTTTTTTTATGTAGCTACGAAAGCAACTATTTTTATTTTTAAGATATAATCTCTCTGCTCCAAAGTGTTAACCTCAATTTTTTTTCTAAAAGTTGAACCTGGCAATTTTAAAAATGAAATTGCCAGACGAGCATGAAAGAATAGATTATGAGTCGAGTGACTCAAAGTCATAAAAATTATCTTTTATTCGATCATATGTTGGGGCTGGAGGTATAATACCAAAAGCTTTTAACGTTTCAATATATGTGGGTTGCCCATTATTTTCGGCTTCAAAACTTTTTATTAAATTTGTTTCTTTAAGCGTTTTGAGTGAAGCAAAAGCAGCTTCTTTGGCCAAGTCGCTAGCTGCTTGAATTATTCTTTGTTTTTTAACTCTTCCGACAAGCACGCCTGTTGGAAATATACCAAAGCAAATAGACCGGTTGATATAAATAGTATCGTGTAACTTATTATCAAATGGACGCTTCAAAACCATAATAAAGGAATCATTCATAGATTTATATATTTTTTGAAAATGTGAACGGCCGAATTGATAAACCGCAATAGTTGTTCGATTTGGACATTTTAAGAAGTCCAATCGAAGTGCAGTTTGGTCAGCGACATGCCTTCTCACATGCATTTCGAAAAGTTTTTGCCTAGTATAAGACAAACACATGGCTATCTTCTTTTGATCTTCTAGAAAATTGTCATCGCTTGGGAACAAAGGTAGCCATTTCTTTTCCGAATCAGCCTTCCATTGCTTAAAAGAACCAGCATTCTTTTTGTCGTTCGAGGTAGAAAGAACCAAGGTGGAAAGCAACTCAGATGCAATCATTTCGTCCATGAGAATAGCCTTTATTGAATCACAAAGTTCTAAATTTTTAGTATTTGGATAATTGAAAAGCATGCCCCAACTGTCTATTAAGAAAGTCACCTGTTCGTGTGGAGCTTGTTTCAAATTTTTTTTGAAAATTGTAGCTATCTTATGGGATCTTTGATTAATTGCTCGCATTTGTATATCGTCCGAGTGGGTTTGTGCTTGATATTGGCTAGTCATCTTTTCTTTTTTTTCTTCTGCCTCAGCGCGCATTAATGACAGCTCATATGCGTCTTTTTGATATGTCATGTATTCTACGTATGAATCGTCTATGCCCGCACGAGCTCCCTTGAAGCGTTGTGCTTTTTTTTTGCGAAGAGATTGCAAACGAAGACGACATTTTGGTCTTATTCTTTGCTTTGAAACCTTTTTGTATGGGACAGCTAAAGAAAATAGGGGAGCACGTTGCATTAGCGAGTGTTCATTGAAAGAAGATGCAAATGATCTAGATGGAACAACTGATAATTGCCGCGATACTATTGGACTTTTCTTTGTTCTTTTTACAAAACCAGCCGACGAAGTGGGCTGTGAACGTTTAGAAAAGCGTCCTTTTCTTTTTGAAGAAACTTGCAAAACAGAGTTTTGAGAAGTCGTGCGTGCAAAAATGAGACCACTTTTATTGAAAGCGCTTTGTGTTTCAATCGAGGCAGTTTGTGCACAGACCCCCGAACCGCCAGGATTGGAGTAACTCGCCTGAGTCGCTGTAGTTGCCTGAGGAGAAGGAGCTGCACGCGCAGGTTTTGCTTGAAGAGTCAGTGCTAAAACTAGACACCCAACTGACGTAAGACCCACTCTAATAGGCTTGAACTTGAAAAGCCAAGCAAAGGTTGTCTGCGTTATAAATCTCTTCTTTTTTTTTGCCCTAACAAATTTTGATCCAAAGCATTCTCTATTGAAGTTTCACTTGAAAAGGTAGTTGGATCCTTTTTGATGTTTTTTTTCACATTTTATACTTCTCTATAGTATTGTATTAGACTCTATTAGACTCTCTCAGGTTCTCGGAGCATTTCGTCGATCACAACGCCCTTCTTCGCCTCTGAATGCCTAGGTATCCACCGTAAGGCCCTTTTCCCTTGAAGCCTATAAGTCATGCTAAAACAAATCGTATGTCATAGAGAAAGGATTGCTCTTTTGGCTTGCATATGCAAATCGTAAGAGCAATTCTTTCTATTTCTATAATATAAAAGCCTGTTCTTCAGTTGTCAAGCAGAGGCACGTTCCACCATCAGCGCAACGCATAGCTCGCACAACTGATTTGAAAGCAAAGTCAAGCCTTATGGGGGAAAAGCTTAAAATTCGCATACTCACCCCGCATCGATCGCCTCCCTCTTATTCTCTCTAAATTAGCTTCTGGATCATTTTAAAGAGATAATTTGAAATCAGAATAGACCTTATAAAAAAAGACCGGTACCAGAAAAATAATAATTAGTCTAGCTACCGTCCCAATCAGCCACAAGAAGATTCTTCCAGTGGTTTCAACGTTGAACATTTTCTCTCTCTGTTCTCTCTCACGCATTAAAAGGATCATAGCTTTTTAATAAATTATTAGTATGATTTACATAATAAGCATAATAAGATGTTGAGAGAGTCAATTTTGATCTTTATTGTTTTGAATATAACAATAAACTAACAATCAAGAACTAAAGACTAAGTTCGTAAAACAAAGGAGTAATATAGTCTTTGCGTAAAGGCCAACCAATCCAATTTTCAGGCATAAGAATTCGCCGAAGATGAGGATGTCCTTCGTAAAAAATACCAAACATATCATATGATTCTCTCTCTTGAAAATCAGCAGATTTCCAAAGCCAAAAAAGAGAAGGAACTTTAGGATCATCTCGAGGCACTAGTACCTTAATACAAACTTCTTCCGGTTGATCTGCATAATCCACCACACGAGTAAGATAGCAAAGACTTGCAAGAAATCCACCAGGAGAAACATCATACGCACATTGACAACGAAGATAATTAAACCCATAAGCGTAAAGAGCAAGAGCTACAGCCGAAAGATTATTGGGTTTTACTTCTAAAACTTCAACGCCTTGATAGTCATAGCCGAGAGATCGATTTTCCAATTTTTTTGTTGCTAACCACGACGATATACGCCCCCCAATAGAAGAAGACTTCAATGAAGAATTCGTAAATAAAGATTGTGAATCACTGGCTTGAGAACAAAAAAGATTTTGTTTTTGCTCATTAATAACCTTTCTTGGTAAAAACTTTGAACCTAAAGAATTCAAGTGTATTTGATTAGTAAATGGCAATTTAACAAAAGCCCGCTGGGATTTATTATTGAAAGTTGTTAATGATTGATTCCATCGATATTGTTTATGAAACAAACCATAAGATAAAGAAGAAAAAGACATCGGTACAGTTTTCGAGGCAGGTAATTTTTTTGGAACAGTAAAACTATTGTTGTCTGATTGAGGTAATTGAGTGGGTGTATGAAAAGAACGAGGGGGAATTTTTCGAGTTTCTGACTGAAGATAAACTCCAGTATGAACAGGTGATAGAGAAGTGAAAAAATGACGAGTAGTGTGATATCGATGTTGTTGAAGAAAAGAATTTTTTTGCTTTAAACTCTCTTGAGCGACTTTTTTGCGCAATCGAATAATTGCATCGATGATAGCTTCAGGTTTGGGTGGACAACCGGGCAAATAAACATCTACTGGTATTAACTTATCAACACCTCGAACTGTACTATACGAATCAGTACTAAACATTCCACCTGTTATTGTACATGCACCCATAGCAATTACATATTTAGGTTCGGGCATTTGCTCATAAAGCCTTACTAAAGAAGGGGCCATCTTCATTGTAACAGTCCCTGCAGTAAGAATCAGATCCGCTTGGCGAGGACTCGAACGAGGTACAAGGCCATATCGGTCAAAATCAAACCTAGATCCAATTAAAGAAGCAAACTCAATAAAACAACAGCTTGTGCCATAAAGCAAAGGCCACAAACTTGATAAACGAGCCCAATTTGAATGAAAAAAACTATAGTTTAGTTTTTTTTCCAAGCTGTGCAAGCATTTTATAACGCACACAGCTTTGTACCTGTAAGATTTGGCTTTTTTATTTTATTTTTAAGACTTTTTTTATTTTTCAAACAAACCAAAAAACTAACAAGCTATTGCCTGTTTCATTTGTTAAAAGAATAGGCAACCTTTCTTGCTTTGTTATAAACAAGGGTAATCGATTGACTGCAAAACTGTTTGGGCTGACTAAAACTATTTTTTTTTATAATTCTCTTACTTGCTTAATTATTTGTAAACTCAATTATGTTTACAAATTTGACATTTATATGCATGATGTTCCGATACATTAACTTTAGCAAGAATAAAAATGGGCTTTATATAAATCAAAAGTGCCTTTTTATAAATGTTTAATAATTATAAGAGTAGAAAAATAATATTTGCTTCAAAAAAAGCCCCCTTTTATAAATAATATTATTGGTTATATGATAAACCAAAAAAAATTTATTTTCCGCATGCTACATTTCTTTCCTTTTTTAAAAGGACAAGGAAGCGAAAAAACTTGTAAATTTATTGCTTTTTTTACTAATCTTGCCTAAATCGACCCGCGTAACATCGTTAAAAGTACTAACTAACACATGAGCTGACGGTGAAGACGATTGTTCTAAAAAACCTACAGGATTTGAAATCTTTTCTACTTCTTGAGGCAAAGGAATTATAGCCATTCAAGGGCTCCTTTTCTCCATGCATATACAAGTCCAATAAGCAAAATAAATAAAAACAGACACACTTCTAAAAGTGCGAGCGCTCCAACCCGATCAAAAACAACGGCCCAAGGATATAAAAACATAGTTTCAACGTCAAAAATAACAAAAACAAGAGCATACATATAATATCGTACGCTAAACTGGATCCAAGCCTCTCCTACAGGCTCAATTCCAGATTCATAAGTAGTACGTTTTTCAGCACCCTGAGTTCGGGGAGCCAAAAACCAAGAAATTGCAACAGCTCCAGGAGGCACCAAACAAAGAAGACCAAGAAATACTATCAAAGGACTGTGAATAGGAAAATGATTCATAAAGTTTAAACAAAAATATTTTATAGTTCGAATTTTAATTAACTTATTCATTTTAGTATATAAATAGTACTTAAACCTAAATACGTTCAAAATATACAAATTTTGTTATATTAAGTAAAAATTTCAATGTCTAAAACAAAAAAGTACTTAATTTATAAATATTGATACGGAATTATTTTAACTATATAAAAATTATTACATAAAACAATGTAACAAAAAACTCTATTTTTATAATATTGTAGTGGGTTGCCCGGGGCTCGAACCCGGAACCGTTCGGACTAAAAGAGCAACCTTCTCTCTATCAAAGGCAGGTTCTCTTTTTCCCAATCGTGCAGGCAATTTTAAAAGCACACGGCTGGCTTAGTATGCAAAAAAAATAGATTTTATTCAATTTCCTATTACACACCAGACAATCTTTTTTTATTATTTAGAAGAAATACATAATGAGAATTGCTCATCTACTTTTTAGAAAAAAGTAAAGCTTATTAGTAGCTATATATCCAACGATAAGACCTAAAGAAGATAGAAAGATTTTGTCAAAACAACGACAATAGTTCAATTTATGTTTGAAGTTTCTAAACAAAGTTCATTGTTTTTAACAAAAGCAAAGATTTTTAACCATCTTCTACTACAAAGAACTTCAACTAAACGAAATTTGAAAATTCATTATTATTTTTACAAATTTTAATTATTTTTTATATTTTTCACTGAATAGATCTTTCTAAGCTTGCTTTTGAAAAACTGTTACTAAACGGCATGCTGTTGTCCTTTTTCTAAAATAAAAAAGTAAGCCGTAAGTTTATACAATATAGACTTAATCTAAATTGAAGTGGATACGAACCCTATTTCAACTTTTAAAAGCCGATTACTCTACCATTGAGTTAGCAACCCTTTTTAGAAACATAAGCATAACTCTATTGAATATATATTTTAGTAGAAAAAATCGTTTTGTCAAGTTAGTTAAGCTTAATTGAAATTTTTATAAAAAAACTATATATAGACACAAAATTTATTAAACAAATAATTTTTAATGCTATTAAAAAGTTAAATAAATTATAAACCTGAAAACTATCTAAAAAAGCTATGAAAAAATGAAAAACGCGCCATTTCAATACAAAAAAATGTTTGTCTAATTTTTTGACGTTTAAAATAAAAAGCAAGTAATCGCCGTTGCAAACTTACAGGAAGGCAAACAAAATTTTGTGTACAACATTTGAATTCAAGGTTTTTGCAAAGCGCCGTTAAATAACAAGCTTCTGCATGAGCAAGTTCAGCAAGTTGACACACTATTTGATCTGCTTTTGGGTTAAAATAACGTCGTAAATAGGGTAAAATTCGTCTCCGTATTCTACCTCTATGCCATTCATATCGTTGATTACTAGGGTCAAGAGTTATAAAAAACTGTTCTTTTTTACAAATCGCACTGGATTGTGATCGAGTTATAGTGAGCATTGGACGAGAAAGAAAGACTCCAAAAGCAAGTTTTCTTTGCCAAGAAAGAGATGAAAGGCCTCCTTGACTACTTCCTCTTAAAAGAGTATACAGCAAAGTTTCAGCACGATCAGTAGCTGTATGACCTGTAAGAATTTGAGAGTACTTATGAGCTCTCCCAATCCGAGCAAAAGACTCATATCGCCAAGAACGAGCTTTAGCTTCATTAATTACTCGTTGAGGAGTAATACTTTGATAATACTTTATTTGACTGTACGAAGCTAATTGACTGATTTTAGAACAAGATTTAGATTTAAAATCAAACCAAGTGTGATCACAAGAAACTATTGCTAAATTCCATTTCCAAAATGGACAAAGAATTCTAATTGCTTGAAAAAGACAAGCCGAATCTTGTCCTCCAGAAATAGCAATAAGCATCGATTGATTTTCTATTGCCAAGTCACGTTCAACAAGTACTTGATTTAGTTTTTGAATGAAAAAAATCCACCTCATTATAAACTTTTAATTAATTTTTAATTAACCTATTGACAAACACATAAAAACATTGTATTATAAAAATAAAAGCCGAGATAGCTCAGGTGGTAGAGCATGGGACTGAAAATCCCCGTGTCACCAGTTCAATCCTGGTTCTCGGCACCGAATCCAAATACAATAGAGATGATTCTATATGCCAGCTACTCGTTAAGAAAAACCTCATCTTTAACTCTTAGATAGTTTTAGAGTTTTAGATACCTGTTTTATATTAAATTGACGCCATTACTTAAAGCTCTAAGCGATGCTAACTAGGTTACATAACTTAGTTATCGATTTCAGCGGGTCTCGTATCTTACCTATAATCTCAAAAGAATTACTTGTTATAGTTGAGTTTTTTTTGAAAGCATGAATGACTTTGCAAACTTACTGGCAGTTATACGTACTAATAAATAGAAAACTATTTAATTTTTTTTGAAAAGCAAGGAAAGTGAAAGTTTTATTTAAAGTATATTTACAATAAAATTTCTCTAATTAAATACTGTCCAAGCTTCAGGTTTCTCGTTCGTAATTTGAATAAGGTAAGGAAAAGTCTTGTTGCTATTCTTATTTCACTTAAGTTTAAAAATTATATCCTTTTTCAATAAAAAATGAAAAAAGTTTAAAATTCTTAATTATTAAGTTTAGTGTTTACAATACTATTGACAAATTATCTATTATGTGCTACTATATATTTTAGAAACAAAAGTTATCGCCCCCATCGTCTAGAGGCCTAGGACATCTCCCTTTCACGGAGGCGACGGGGATTCGAATTCCCCTGGGGGTAAGCAAAATTATTTTGTATTGCTAAAAAAACTACGAAACAATGTAATATATAGGGTCGATGCCCGAGTGGTTAAAGGGAGTGGACTGTAAATCCATTGGCTTAGCCTACGCTGGTTCAAATCCAGCTCGGCCCATAACATATATTGTGGAAGAAAAAAATATAAATCATTGCTTTATATCTTTTGAAAATAAAAGCGGTTTTAAGTGGGGGCATGGCGGAATCGGCAGACGCAGTGGACTTAAAATCCACTGGCCCTTTGGGCCATGAGGGTTCAAATCCCTCTGCCCCTACACTATTGATTAAAAAAAGAAGTATACATCTCTACAAGTAAAGATGTATACTTTAAAATGTTCCTTTATTTTTTAGTATTTGGAGGAAAGTTCAAATGCCCACTATATTTGTTTATTTTGGTTTACTTCTTGGTGTTTTAGGATTTGCTCTAGTACTGTTACTTGGGCTTAATAAAATCCAATTAATTTAGATATATGAAAAAAAAGTATTCTGTTTTCAAACTATAAACAGAAAGATTAAAAATACTTTTATCGTCATTTTATAATTAGTATAAAAAAAATGGTTGAACCTCTGCTATCCGGAATTGTGCTTGGGTTAATTCCCATAACTCTTGCTGGGCTTTTCATGACTGCTTACTTACAGTATCGTCGTGGAGACCAGCTCGAGCTTTAACTTGTTTCATAAAACAAGCCAAGCCCCCTTTTAAAAAAGGGGCGTTTGATATAAATGAAAAATCTTGTGAATTGAAATATTTGTCGTAATAAGACAATTGCCCTTCAGGATCTGATTAAGTACAATATTGTTTGCCCCTTAGAAATGAAGGGGCAAGGAAGGATGGCCGAGTGGTCGATGGCGTAGCATTGGAAATGCTATGTAGGTTTTGGCCTACCGAGGGTTCGAATCCCTCTTCTTCCTACTTTTAAAAATTTTATAGGTTTTTTAAACAATTTAAAAGCTTTTAATAAAATTACTTGTGAGTATTACAATTTACGAGCATAGTATTCTACAACCAACAATTCGTTTATAGGAAAAGTTACTGCCTCACGTTCAGGCAAATGACGAACACTGCCTGTAGATCGTGGAGACTCAACACTCAGATGATTTGGTAAACGAGAAAAATTTGTCACTGGAAGATTCTCTAAAAGCGAACGAGTTGAAGCTCGATCAATTCGTACTACAATACGATCTTCCGATTTACATCTATAGCTAGGAATATTGACTCTATGATTATTCACTAAAATATGTCCATGACTTACTAATTGTCTGGCTGCTGGAATAGTTGGAGTAATGCCTAAGCGAAACACAAGATTGTCTAAACGCATTTCAAGAAGCTGTAGCAAAGCTTGACCTGTCCCGTTTTTCGATTTTCTAGCAAGCTTTACATAAGTTAAAAGTTGTCTCTCAGTTACGCCGTAATGATATCGTAATTTTTGTTTTTCTTTAAGCCTTGCTTGATAAGGTTTTTCTTTTTTTTGACTCTGAATTTTTGCTGATAATTCAGCAGTTCGACCAGGAAGGTGTCGAATTCGAGGTTTTTTAGAAGTAAGACCTGGTACCGGTAAATCAGATTCCTCTTTTTTTGATGTAAGTCGACGTACGATACGAAGACGTGGACCACAATAACGTGACATAAAATGAAACTTTAAAAAAATGGGAAAAGCAAAATAATAATGATTTTTGAAACGGAGTGTTAAACAAATATGAAAATCTTGTATAGAGAAAAAAGTATCTAACAGGCTTTTGCTTTTTTAACCATCCTTTTTTATAAGCAAATATGAAATTAAAGGTAAAATCTTAGAAAATATTCAAAAAATTTTTGCTTTTTGGTTTCACCGTTCCTATGATATAGATATAATTTGGCAGACTCTCTTTAGATACCAGAGTTTTTAAGAAACAAATATAAATAGACACAATGAAATGAATGCACGTCATTTCAACTACTATAACTCTACTATTAAAAAATGTTAAAAGGCGAACACTATAACGGTAATGAAATTTTATTACAAGAGTTTGCTTTATAGCTAGTCTATTGATTCAAATTTTACTAAAAAAACCTTTTTCAATGATTTTTCTCTCTCTGCTTTGATATTATCAAAAGAGAAGTAATTTATTTTGCGTGAAGCAAATGGACTTTCACCAATCTATATCATAAGTTTTACCTTTTCTTTTTAAAAAGGATAGGAAAGAGCCCTATTCGAACCACACATGAATACACCCGAGTACAGACTCCTCGTCTTTGAGGACAAGCTCGTAAAGCAGGAGACTTAGTCTTTGATACTACACGCTTCCTGGAACCACGTGTCAACTGATGAATTGTAGGCATTTTGTCAACCTTTAAAAAAAAGTGCCAATAAATTGTGACTATAAATTTTTTTAACTATCAGCCCAGGGTACTGATTCCATACTTGCTACTACTTGATCTACAACGCCATATTCTTTAGCTTCTTCTGCCGACATAAAAAAATCTCTTTCTAAATCTTCCGAAATTAGATTACGAGGTTGCCCTGTACGAATTGAATAAATTCGAGTGATTTCATCACGAATTCGAAGAACCTCATTTGCTTCCATCAAAAATTCTCCCGCTTGTCCATCATAATAAGCACTTGATGGTTGATGAATCATAACTCGAGCATGAGGCATTGCAATACGTTTACCAAATTCTCCACCCGAAAGAACAAATGATCCCATAGACATAGCCATACCCATGCAAATAGTAGTAACGTCGGGTTGAACATAGTCCATAGTATCAAAAACAGCAAAACCGGCTAAGACCGATCCACCGGGAGAATTGATATACATAAACATTTCTTGCTTCTCATTTTCTGCATTTAAATAAACCATAATTCCAACAAGCTAATAAAAAGCCATTTTTAAAATAAAAAAGTGGACATACTGTTAGAACCAAAACATGCATATTGAAACGCACTTGGCTCCCCGCCCAAAAAAGATTTTTCATTTCTCTCGTTTAGGTTGTCTATTGTTACAAAACCAAAGCATAATTATTGCTTTCAATTTTGAAAGACTCGTTTAAAATGAAAGATTGTTTCAGACTTAATTTAACGTCTGCTCAATTCTATTCTTTTAATAGGATTGCTACACATCTTTGAGTCAAATAAATCTTTTTCATTTTTTTCCCAGAGTGAGTTTTATGATTCTTGTTTTTCAATCAGTAAAACAAGAAATGGCTCAAATTGAATCAAAATAGATTCATTAAAATCACCAATATTAGATTGTTTTTGTATGTATTTTTTTTATTGTTGGTGAATGAAAAAATGATTTAGCTTCGCTTAAAATAGCATGCTTTCAATTGCTGGGTTTTTACCAACAAGTTGCTATTAAGTGTGTGCGATGAAGTAAAAAAGAATCTTCTCACACTATCAAAGGTTATTGCTAATTCGCGCGATTGCAGATTTCATCATTGACAGCTTGTGCAAGAAAAAGAATTCTTTCTCTATATAATAAGTTATAAATATCTACATAACTTGCATCTTCTTCACCCGGTAAACGATAAGGAACTTTTGGAACACCAATAGGCATAAGCAAAAAAACAATATCAAAGATATCAATGCATACGTTCTTTATTCATTATTAACAACAAAAAACAAAGGATGCTATGGTGACGTATAGTATAAACTATAAAACAAATTTTATATTTATTCTCACTTATTTCAAAAGAATAAAATGTAGTTTACTGTTCAATATCAATTCAATGTTATACTAACCAGACTGTATGTGCTCTTCTTTGAAAAAAGAAGCAATAAAGACTGCGACAATATAAAAAATGATTAACAAAGCAAAAAGTTTCTTGATTCAATAAGGAGTTTTCCTATGGGATTACCTTGGTATCGTGTTCATACTGTAGTCTTAAATGATCCAGGCCGTTTAATTGCCGTTCATCTAATGCACACTGCTTTAGTTTCTGGCTGGGCAGGATCAATGGCTTTGTATGAACTTGCTGTATTTGATCCTTCTGATCCAGTTCTTGACCCTATGTGGCGACAAGGAATGTTTGTTATTCCTTTTATGACTCGGTTAGGTGTAACAAAATCCTGGGGAGGTTGGAGTATTAGTGGACAAACAGTTACAAATGCAGGACTTTGGAGCTACGAAGGAGTTGCTGGAGTCCATATTGTTTTATCTGGACTCCTTTTTTTAGCAGCCATTTGGCACTGGGTATATTGGGATTTAGATCTATTTAGAGACGATCGGACAAAACAACCATCCCTAGATTTACCTAAGATTTTTGGTATTCATCTATTTTTATCAGGTGTTCTCTGTTTTGCTTTTGGAGCCTTTCATGTAACGGGACTTTTTGGCCCTGGTATCTGGGTATCTGATCCGTATGGTTTAACTGGGCGAGTCCAACCTGTTGCTCCAGCCTGGGGAGCAGAAGGTTTTGACCCCTTTAATCCAGGTGGTATTGCCTCCCATCATATTGCTGCGGGCATCCTTGGAATTTTAGCAGGTCTCTTTCATTTAAGTGTTCGCCCACCTCAACGTCTGTTTCGTGCTCTTCGAATGGGAAACGTTGAAACCGTTCTGTCTAGCAGCATTGCAGCTGTTTTTTTTGCTGCATTTGTTGTATCTGGTACCATGTGGTATGGATCCGCAGCAACACCAATTGAACTTTTTGGTCCTACTCGTTATCAATGGGATCAAGGTTATTTTCAACAAGAGATAGAAAGACGTATTGAAGCACAAGTTGCACAACAAGTTCCTGTCTCTAAAGCATGGTCTAACATTCCAGCTAAACTTGCTTTCTATGATTATATTGGAAATAATCCAGCTAAAGGCGGTTTATTCCGAGCAGGAGCTATGGATAACGGAGACGGAATTGCTGTTGGTTGGTTAGGTCATGCAAGTTTTCAAGACAAAGAAGGGCATGAACTTTTTGTTCGACGTATGCCTACTTTTTTTGAAACTTTTCCAGTGGTCCTTGCGGATGAAGATGGAGTTGTTCGAGCTGATGTTCCGTTCCGACGTGCTGAATCAAAGTATAGCGTTGAGCAAGTAGGTGTAACTGTCCAATTCTACGGCGGTGAGCTAGATGGAGTGCGTTTTACAGACCCTGCCACTGTTAAAAAATATGCAAGACGAGCTCAATTAGGAGAAATCTTTGAGTTTGATCGTGCTACGCTAAAGTCTGACGGTGTATTTCGTAGCAGCCCACGTGGATGGTTTAGTTTCGGCCATGCAACTTTTGCTTTGCTATTTTTCTTTGGTCATATTTGGCATGGAGCTCGGACCTTGTTCCGAGATGTGTTCGCTGGTATCGACCCCGACCTCGGTGATCAAATCGAGTTTGGCGTGTTCCAAAAACTAGGCGATCCTACTACTCGTAGACAGGCCGTTTAAGCTAAACTCCCCCCTCTAAATTAAAGAAAGAGGGGTTACACAACTCATTCAAACATATGGAAGCTCTAGTATATACATTTCTTCTCGTCGGTACTCTTGGTATTATATTTTTTGCTATCTTTTTTCGAGAGCCACCAAGGATCACTAGCAATAAGAAATAATAAGGACCCTATATAGGGTCCTTATAACAAGTGAAGTATTTAGTCTTCGTGCTCTTCAAAGGGGTCCCTTAGCTCCTTTGATGGCTGTCCAAAAGCAGTATAAAGAGCATAACCAGTTACACCTACTAAGAAACAAGAAAGAAATATTGTGATCAGGGTGGCGGGTTCCATATAAAAATAGCTCCTTCTGAAGGGCATATTCTATCATAATACAAAAAGCCAATTAGATCTACGTTAAGTTTCTTCTTATACATATATGGCAACTAAAACTCTTGACCAAAACCCTAATAAACAGCGACCTGGGGCCGCAGTAAGCAGCGTGCTTAAACCTTTGAATGCAGAATATGGTAAAGTTGCTCCAGGATGGGGAACTACTGTCTTAATGGGTGTATTTATGGCCTTATTTGCTGTTTTCTTAGTAATTATCTTAGAACTTTATAACGCTTCAGTATTACTTGACGGAGTTCCTGTAAGCTGGCAGAGTGTGCAAAGCTAACATAATCTCCTTCTATTAAAAAATAAAAAAAAATTTGTAACCCAATAACTATAACTTTGGGTTACAAAAATTTCTAAAGTTTATTTTTTAAAGGTTTCTTTGTATTTCAATTTATAAATTCAATATTAGGGCGCTCAATCGTGTAATTTTTTATTGATTGCATCCTACTTTATGGGTGTGCTTGTGATTATCTATTACAATTTTTGTATCCTAACTCATTAGAAATTATACCGAGTGGTATAATTTGGCAGCTAATAAAATGAATAAGATTGGACTTGTGAAATAATTCTAATAAATTGGTAGATTAGGCAAAATGTTTTTAACGAAAATTTTCTTTACGCACATCAAAGAAGAATCAATTCATTAAAACAAAAGTTTTACCAAATCGCATGAGTCCGAAAAAAATTGTGAGAAGATAAATATTTCTCTAGAAGCTGAATCTTAATCAATTGAAATTTTTATACGATTCAATTGATTTTAAAAGACTAGAGATAAAAGGGAAAAATAAATAAAAGATTAAACTTTCGTCTCTTTATATTAGTAAATTGAGTAAAAAATTTGAAAAAGAGACAGGGCCGTATGAGCTAAACCCTCGTGTCCGGCCCGATGAGAAGAAAACCTTTTGGTTTTCTATCCAGGCGATTCGCATCTCTCTTTGTAACTGATTAAAACAATAAAATCATTAGTCGGCTCAGACTTTATCTTCGGTGACGAAGAAGAGTAACGCTTGAGTAGGATTGAAAACTCAACAATCCTTTAACGATTTTGTTTAAAAAATAAGGTTCGTTTAAACAAATGTGCAATTAAAAAGCCTTAAAAGGTAGATATAAAAAACTGGGGTTTAATCCAATCCTTTGAATAAACTTTTTCATACCAGTTGTATTTATATAGGGTATAGCATAGGCCTAACACGTGTGAATTGAAGGAATTCATAGATACAATATTATGACCTTTACTTTTTTGTTTAGAAGGTCTGATTTACTAAACTGCTCTCTTTTTCTTTTTTACAGAAAAAGTAGAAAGAAAATAACATAAGAGATATATACAAAAAAGATAATAAATCCTTTTTTTGTAAAAATGCGTTTCAGCTTGTATTGATACTTTTGTTGTTTTTTGATTTGTAAGAAAAACTTATCTTGCTAAATAAAAAAATAGGTATAAACAAATTTTTTATGCTATCTAAAGTGCTGAGTGTTAGTACTTTGGATAATTGAGTGACGCATAAAACAAAAAGTTACAAAGTCTATTCTTATAAAAAACAAAAAAGTGTCGTATATTTTGCTTCTAATCTAAAGAATAAACCAATAAATCTCAATAAAATGAAAAAGAGCCAATAATTCAATTATGGCAAACTATATTGGATACAACTGTTATTTTTTTATAAGTAACGCGTAATTCATATAAGTTAAGAGCCGTGTGCAGATAGTTTTGCATGCACGTCTCAAAGTGAATTAATTAGGTAATTCATTCACCGAATTAATTTTAGGTTCTACAAAATAAAACAAAAGAGAAGACGAAATAGTTTTTACTAGGTAGAAAAAGATTGAAACTATTCTAGTACAAAAGAAAACTGATTTGTATCTTTCAGAAAATATGAATTGTGCCAACTAATGAATTAAAAAGATAAAAACCAAAAATCATTTTTTATATTTTTTGTTGTTAGCATGAGCCGGACGATGTACAAGCTTCATGTCCGATTCTAAAATGAAGGAAAGCTTTTTATAGTTTTCCTATCAAATTAAAGTCTATGATTGGTTTGAAGAAAGACTAGAAATTCAAGCAATTGCTGATGATGTAACAAGTAAATATGTTCCTCCTCATGTAAACATATTCTATTGTTTAGGAGGCATAACTCTAACTTGTTTTCTTGTGCAAGTCGCAACAGGCTTTGCAATGACTTTCTATTATCGCCCAACGGTGACAGAAGCATTTGCATCGGTTCAATATTTAATGACGGATGTAAACTTTGGGTGGTTAATTCGCTCTGTACATAGATGGTCTGCAAGCATGATGGTATTAATGATGATTCTTCATGTATTTCGAGTCTATCTAACAGGAGGCTTTAAAAAACCAAGAGAACTTACTTGGGTTACAGGAGTCATTCTTGCAGTATTAACTGTTTCTTTTGGAGTCACAGGGTATTCTCTTCCTTGGGATCAAGTAGGATACTGGGCAGTAAAAATTGTAACAGGTGTACCAGAAGCAATTCCAGTAATTGGTTCACCTCTTGTAGAGCTTTTACGAGGCAGTGTAAGTGTGGGTCAATCCACTCTCACTCGTTTTTATAGTTTACATACTTTTGTATTGCCTCTTCTTACCGCTGTATTTATGCTTATGCATTTCTTAATGATTCGTAAGCAAGGAATTTCCGGCCCTCTGTAAAAAAAAGAAAGTTTTCACTTACTTTGTTTGAATTAAGACAACCATATTCATTATCTAATTGAATAAAACATAATTATGGGAGTAACCAAAAAACCAGATTTAGCAGATCCAGCGCTAAGAGCTAAGCTTGCTAAAGGTATGGGACATAATTACTATGGAGAGCCTGCATGGCCAAATGATCTTCTTTATATTTTTCCTGTTGTAATATTAGGAACAATTGCTTGTACGGTTGGCCTAGCTGTACTTGATCCTGCTATGATTGGCGAACCTGCAAACCCATTTGCAACTCCATTAGAGATTTTACCTGAATGGTATTTCTTTCCTGTCTTTCAAATGCTCCGAACTGTGCCTAACAAGTTGCTCGGAGTTCTTCTTATGGCTGCCGTACCTGCTGGATTAATTACTGTTCCGTTTATTGAAAATGTAAACAAATTTCAAAATCCTTTTCGTCGTCCAGTAGCCACCACTGTATTCTTGCTTGGTACTGTCGTTGCTCTTTGGCTTGGCATTGGGGCAACCTTACCAATTGATACTTCTCTTACGCTAGGCTTGTTCTAGACGTTTAGGCTTATCAAGCAATAAGTTTTATTTAGTTATTGTCTAAGAGAGATCGATCCTCTTAGGCAATAAAAACCTTTTTTTGACTAAAATTTTTTTATTAAAATGCAACTTTTTAAACAAAATTTTTTTTAATAAATAGTTTAATAAATAAAACATTTTATTATTTGTATTTGTGTTAAAATATTTCAAATAATAATAAGCAGTTGACAATAGTTACATAAAGTGTTAATATATAAATATTCCAAGTTTGGAATTTGGAAGTCAATAAATCGAATTACTTTGACTTAAAGTAAAAATTTTTATGAGTGTTCTGTATGATTTTTATACAAAATCAAATATAAAGAGTTATATTTGTGAATTAGTTTAGATTTTTTTACTCTGTTTTGATTGATTATTCTAAATCAACAAATCAATAGAAATTAGAAAGAGATTCAAATATTATATATCTGCACTTGGAGAGCCGTATGCAATGAATAGTTGCATATACGGTTCGGGAACAGAAAGTTAAATATAAGTCTACTTGACAAAACTTAATTTTCAAGTTTCATTGATCGTGCTCCACTTCCTATTGGGCGTGGCTTGCTACATGGGTCGTGAGTGGGAGCTTAGCTTCCGTCTGGGCATGCGTCCTTGGATTGCTGTAGCTTATTCTGCTCCGGTTGCAGCTGCTACCGCAGTGTTCTTGATCTACCCTATTGGTCAAGGCAGCTTCTCTGATGGTATGCCTCTTGGCATTTCCGGCACTTTCAACTTTATGATTGTGTTCCAAGCTGAGCACAACATTCTTATGCACCCTTTCCACATGCTTGGTGTGGCTGGTGTATTTGGCGGCTCTCTGTTTAGTGCTATGCATGGTTCCTTGGTTACTTCCAGCCTAATCCGTGAGACTACTGAAAACGAGTCTGCTAACGCTGGTTACAAGTTTGGTCAAGAAGGTGAAACTTACAACATCGTAGCTGCTCATGGTTACTTTGGTCGCCTAATTTTCCAATATGCTAGCTTCAACAACTCTCGTTCTTTGCACTTCTTCCTAGCTGCTTGGCCTGTAGTCGGCATCTGGTTTACTGCTCTTGGTATCAGCACTATGGCGTTCAACCTTAACGGTTTCAACTTCAACCAATCTGTGGTTGACAGCCAAGGCCGTGTGATCAACACCTGGGCTGACATTATCAACCGTGCAAACCTTGGTATGGAAGTGATGCACGAGCGTAACGCTCACAACTTCCCTCTTGACCTAGCTTCCGTAGAAGCCCCTTCTGTTAACGCTTAGGTTTTGTCTCTTGGCTCCTCGCTGGAGTTCCCCACGCTTTTAGAGGCGTGGGGAGGGCGGATGTAGCCAAATGGTGAAGGCAGTGGATTGTGGTTCCATCATTTGCGGGTTCGAGCCCCGTCATTCGCCCACTTGTCAACTTAGCGAAATCAAAATATTCTATTTTTAAAGAAATAGGCGGGTATGGTCTAGTGGTAGAATATCTCCTTGCCATGGAGAAGGCGCGAGTTCGATTCTCGCTACCCGCTTAACAAAGCTTAGCTTTTTAAAAATTGAAAATTGCACTACATAACAGAATTGGTTTGTATGGGTATGTATTTGTTTATATTGGAAGTAATGCTTCAAGATAAAAAATTTCTTAAGAATTCAATTTAGAACCGATAAGCAACAGCTTTTTTATTTAAACGAATTTTTACTATATCGAATAAATTGGTTAAAATTGAAATACAGTTATAGGTTATAAAAACTGTATGATTAAAAAACTTTATTATTCGTAAATAATTTTCATTTTTATGTAATTTTTCTACAAGTTAAGTATGGTTGTAAGTGTACACCTACAACCATACTTGTTCATTAAGCTATGAAATTAGCTAATTTTTATAAAGTGTCAATTGTTTCAAATTCAAACTTGATCTCTTTCCAAACTTCGCATGCTGCAGCAAGCTCTGGGCTCCACTTAGCTGCTTCACGGATCACTTGGTTTCCTTCGCGAGCTAGATCACGACCTTCATTACGGGCTTGAACACAAGCCTCAAGTGCCACACGGTTTGCAACAGCACCAGGAGCATTGCCCCAAGGGTGACCAAGAGTGCCACCACCAAACTGAAGTACGGAATCGTCGCCAAAGATCTCAGTAAGAGCAGGCATATGCCATACGTGAATGCCTCCAGAAGCGACAGGCAAAACACCAGGAAGAGAAACCCAATCTTGAGTAAAGTAAATGCCTCGGCTTCTATCTTTTTCAATATAGTCGTCTCTCAAAAGATCTACAAAACCAAGGGTTACTTCACGCTCACCTTCAAGCTTACCTACGACTGTACCAGAGTGAATATGGTCACCACCGGAGAGACGAAGTGCTTTAGCCAAGACACGGAAATGAATACCATGGTTACGCTGACGGTCAATTACCGCATGCATAGCACGGTGGATATGAAGAAGCAAACCATTATCACGGCAATAGTGTGAAAGACTTGTGTTTGCAGTAAAACCACCAGTTAAATAATCGTGCATTACGATTGGTGCTCCTAGCTCTCTTGCAAATTGAGCTCTTTTTAGCATCTCTTCGGAGGTACCAGCAGTAGCATTAAGGTAATGTCCTTTGATTTCACCGGTTTCAGCTTGAGCTTTAAAGGTAGCCTCTGCTACAAAAAGAAATCTATCTCTCCAGCGCATGAAAGGCTGAGAGTTTACGTTTTCATCATCTTTGGTGAAGTCCAAACCTCCACGGAGGCACTCGTACACCGCCCGGCCATAGTTTTTAGCAGAAAGACCAAGTTTAGGCTTGATAGTGCAACCAAGCAAAGGTCGACCGTACTTGTTTAGCTTATCTCGCTCAACCTGAATACCATGAGGAGGACCTTGGAAAGTTTTCACATAGGCTGGAGGAATACGAAGATCTTCCAATCGAAGAGCACGAAGTGCCTTAAAACCAAACACGTTTCCTACAATAGAAGTAAACAGGTTGGTGACGGAACCTTCTTCAAAAAGGTCCAAAGGATATGCCACATAGGCAATATATTGGTTTTCCTCACCAGCAACGGGTTCAATATCGTAACAACGACCCTTATAACGATCAAGGTTGGTTAGTCCATCGGTCCACACAGTGGTCCAGGTACCAGTTGAAGATTCAGCTGCAACCGCTGCACCGGCTTCTTCAGGAGGAACCCCAGGTTGAGGAGTCATCCGAAATGCAGCTAAGATATCAGTCTCTTTAGTCTCATAATCAGGAGTGTAGTAAGTTAGGCGATAGTCCTTAACGCCTGCTTTAAAGCCAGTACCTGTTCTGGTTTCAGTTTGTGGTGCCATTAGTATTTCTCCATAAATATCAAATCATAGCATCGATCAGAGTGGAATCGACTCGACCTAAGGCTGACAGCGTTCCTGTGATAGCGATTAGGTATGAAATTCCAAAGAAATCGATCTGTTTTCTTTGGTTAGTCATATTGTAACTCAACTCATGTCTACTTGCAAGTATAAGTTTACTCTCATGTATACTGCCTTAATATTAAACCTAAACAAATGAATTTGTTTAAGTCCATCGATCTATTTAAAAAGCTTAAGATTAAAAAATTGAACAATCAGTATTCTTTTTTCTTTTTGCTTGCAAAGCTCATGAGCCATGCGCACCTGCTAGCGTCTTCTACATTGATCGAAACAAAGAATATAGGGCGAATTACGCAAATTATTGGCCCTGTAATGGACGTGGCATTTCCCCCAGGAAAAATGCCAAGCATTTACAATAGCCTTGTTGTTAGCGGAAAAAACGCAGCAGGCGAAGAAGTTAATGTTACTTGTGAAGTTCAACAGTTATTAGGGGATAATAAAGTACGAGCAATTTCAATGAGTGCTACAGATGGCCTCATGCGCGGAATGAAAGTTACTGACACTGGAGCTGCACTAAGTGTGCCTGTAGGTGAAGCTACTTTAGGACGAATTTTTAATGTACTTGGAGAACCTGTTGATAATTTAGGTCCCGTTAATAACACTAAGACTTTTCCAATCCATAGGGCTGCACCCGCTTTTACTCAATTAGATACTAAACTTGCGATTTTTGAAACAGGAATCAAAGTTGTAGATCTATTAGCTCCTTATAGACGAGGTGGAAAGATTGGATTGTTTGGGGGTGCTGGTGTTGGAAAAACCGTCCTCATTATGGAACTCATTAACAATATCGCAAAAGCACATGGTGGTGTGTCGGTCTTTGGAGGTGTAGGAGAGAGAACTAGGGAAGGAAATGATTTGTACATGGAGATGAAAGAATCAAAAGTCATCAATGAACAAGACATTTCTCAATCAAAAGTAGCTCTTGTATATGGGCAAATGAATGAACCACCTGGCGCACGAATGAGAGTAGGCCTAACAGCTCTTACAATGGCTGAATATTTTCGTGATGTGAATAAGCAAGATGTGCTTCTCTTTATTGATAATATTTTTCGTTTCGTACAAGCAGGTTCAGAAGTTTCTGCTCTTCTTGGTAGAATGCCTTCTGCTGTAGGTTATCAACCCACTTTAAGTACAGAGATGGGTGGTCTTCAAGAACGTATTACGTCCACTAAAGACGGTTCTATTACATCTATTCAGGCTGTTTATGTACCTGCAGACGACCTTACTGATCCAGCTCCAGCAACAACTTTTGCTCACTTAGATGCAACCACTGTACTCTCGCGAGGTTTAGCTGCAAAAGGAATTTATCCCGCAGTAGATCCTCTTGATTCTACTTCAACAATGCTACAGCCTTGGATTGTAGGAGAAGAACATTACGAAATCGCACAAGGTGTAAAAGAAACGCTGCAAAGATACAAAGAACTGCAAGATATTATTGCTATTCTTGGGCTTGATGAACTTTCAGAAGAAGATCGTCTAACTGTAGCAAGAGCTCGTAAAATTGAACGATTTCTTTCCCAACCATTTTTTGTTGCTGAGGTATTTACTGGTTCTCCTGGGAAATACGTTAGCTTAGCAGAGACAATTAAAGGCTTTCAATTGATTCTATCAGGTCAATTAGATTCATTGCCTGAACAAGCTTTTTACCTCGTTGGGAATATTGACGAAGTTAGCTCTAAAGCAGCAACTATACAATCAGAGAGTGAGTAAACAGGTATGAGCCTTAATCTCCGTGTAATGACACCTATTCGTACTGTCTGGGATGGCCAAGTGCAAGAAGTCATACTACCAACTAACAGTGGTCAAGTTGGCATCTTACCTAAACATGCATCTCTTTTGACTGCATTGGATATAGGCGTACTCCGAGTACGCACCAATACCCAATGGGTTCGCATAGCTCTCATGGGGGGCTTTGCTAAAATCGAAAGTGATCGCGTTACCATCCTTGTAAATGAGGGGCAAAAAGCTTCTGAAATTGACCCCCAAGAGGCCCAAAAAACTCTTGAAGTTGCTCAACTTGGTTTAAACAAAGCTGATGGTCCTCGTCAAAAGATTGAGGCAAAATTAGCTTTTCGTCGTGCTAAAGCACGGTTTGAAGCTATCACTCAAGCATCTTCTAGTAGCACTTCTTTATAAAAGAAGAAGTGCAATAAGGATCAACTAGTAGGCAACTCTCCCTTTTTCCCTTATCTTTGAAAAAAGAAAAAGGGAGAGTTGCCTACTAGTTGAGTAGGGCTCACTGTTTGAGCCCTCTCATAAGATCCGCACGTGCACCTCTCGACGCATGCGGCTCGAGCGACGCTGTAGCAAAGAAAGATTGATAGAGTTGATTCTTTCTTCTTTAAAAAGGCGCTTGAGTAATTAAGCTCTCTAAATCTATATTGAAGAGAAAAAAAGCTAAAAGCCGCTTTACTTATATGAAAAAAATAGGCTTTCTGTTTGCTTGTTACTCGATCCTTTGCCCAACACTAAAGGGTTGGGCTTACCCTGTCTTACTGATAACACACATTTTTGTTCTGGTTAAACTTTGCTCCGGCAGCCTTGCTTTTTAGAAAGCGTTTACACTTTCAAAAAGTTATGGGGGTCATACATTGATCCAATCCTTGTATCCCAGACTGCGAGCTTTAGCCCATTGAGATTGACAGCGATCTCTTTTGTTCATTACGAAGCAATGATTGCTTAACCACTCCAAAAATTGGTGGATGATTTTTATTGAAAATCATTTCTTCCCGCTTCATACACGGCTCATTACTGTCTGCCGTCCTAGGAATTTTCCACGCTTTGACCCATAAGCGCCGGCTTTATTCACCGGATTGCTATCAGTAGTTTCAGGTCGCACTTGGACTTGAACCAATGACTCTTGCCTTATGAGAGCAATACTCTAACCACTGAGTTAAGTAGGCATATTCTTATAATACTTCATTGAAAAATAGCTTGTAATATAAAAGAGTAAAATACAAGAATGGCTGATTGAAACGTCAAACTGGGAATGGTTTTCTGACCCAGAACTTGCAATAATATATTGATAAATTGTTTAATGATAACAACAGATTGGCATGAAGAACTAAGAGCGCTTACAAAAGTTGGGGCTCATTATGGACACCCTACGAGCCGATGGAATCCTAAGATGCACCCTTATATCTTCCGGCAAAAAAAAGGTATTCACGTTATTGATTTAGTCCAAACTGTACGTCTTCTTTCCGAAGCATGTCAATTTTTGACAGTTGCAGCAAGTAAGGGAAAGCAATTCTTATGGATTGGTACTAAAAAACAAGCTTCAAAAGCTGTCATGGAATATGCGAAAAATGCTAAGTGCCATTTTGTAAATAAAAAATGGCTTGGTGGAATGCTTACAAATTGGCCAACTGTTCGTAGACGAATTTGGAAACTCCAAGGTCTTGAAGCACGTGAAAGAAATGGCTATATGGAGCTTCTCCCTAAAAAAGAAGCCTCAATGAAAAGAAAACAACTAGCTCGTTTACGAAAATATTTGGGAGGAATGCGGCACATGACCCGATTACCAGATGTTGTTATCTTAATCGGTCAAAAAGAAGAAATGACTGCATTGCAAGAATGTGCCAAACTTGGCATTCCAACTGTATGCATTGTCGATACTGATTGTAATCCAGACCTGGCTTATATCCCTATTCCTGCAAATGATGATTCAACAGCTTCGATTGGTTGTATTTCAGAACGATTAGCTGGAGCAATTCGCAGAGGATATTTCTTGCGTAATGAAAAAAAACCAATCACAAGTTAGAATGAAGTACAATAAGGATTCACTTGACGAAATGGCAATATAACAACATAACTATTAACAAAAGGAAAGAATACGCTCCCATAGCCTGAAGTAGGGAAAATTATACTTTTTTCATTGATTATTAGCCGATTATAAAAACAAACTATGAGTATTTATTCTTGTCTATTTTTTGCATCACTAACCCCCGCTTTCCAGCTTGCTAGCGTGGAAGTTGGACAGCATTGGTATTGGCAGCTTGGGCAGTTCCAAGTTCATGCCCAAGTTTTGATCACATCTTGGGTTGTTGCTGCGCTTCTTTTAGGGTTAGCAGTTTGGGGAACACGTAGCCTTAAAGCTGTACCAGAAGGAGGACAAGGCTTTGTAGAATACGTACTTACGTTTATACGGGACTTGACTCGGACTCAAATTGGTGAAGAAGAATACCGACCTTGGGTACCTTTTATTGGTACGTTATTCTTGTTTATTTTTGTATCAAATTGGTCAGGGGCACTTGTACCTTGGAAAGTTATTGAATTACCCAATGGAGAACTTGCCGCTCCCACAAACGATATTAATACTACTGTGGCTCTTGCATTACTAACTTCTGTGGCTTATTTTTATGCTGGTCTTCATAAGAGAGGCCTAAGCTATTTTGGTAAATACGTTCAGCCTACCCCTGTATTACTCCCAATTAATATTCTTGAAGACTTTACTAAGCCATTGTCGTTAAGTTTTCGACTTTTTGGAAACATTCTAGCTGACGAACTTGTCGTTGCTGTACTTGTTTCATTGGTACCTCTTGTAGTGCCTATTCCAATGATGTTTTTAGGTCTTTTTACTAGTGGGATTCAAGCTCTTATTTTCGCCACACTTGCTGCTGCTTATATTGGAGAATCAATGGAAGGACATCATTAAAAAATAAAACGAATATTCAAATTGTAAAAAAATGTTTTAAAGAAGGGGCGGGGCACTAGCCCCAGTGCCCCGAGCCCTTGGGATAGATTTGTGCGTCTTTTATAGATTGCCTTTTCGTGTCGCCAAAACAGCAATAACTAAGGGGCCTGATAAAACGATTAATGCAAGAACAACCAATTGAGCGATGACTTCAAAATTTATCATGATTTGTTACACTCCTCTTGCAACAGGTAAAATCTATGGGGTCGAATCGTAAAGACATTTGCTAGTATACCTATGCCCCTATTCTTAACAAGATAATTATAATAAAAACAAGTCAAACATTTTTACACATTCTATACATATATACATATATAAGACCTATTTTCTCTACATAGATAAAGAATAGAAGCCAACGCTTTAGCAAAAACTTATGCTCTCTGAATTACAAATCTTTGGTGCACTTCTTGCGGCATTGCCTGTTGGAGCGTTAGCACTCGCTTTAGGGAAAGCGCTATATCGCTAAACAACAATTTCCCATCAGCCCCAAACCCCCCTAGTTGTGGTATAGTGGGGCTGGGAGACTGAGGAGAGGTGGCTGAGTGGCCGATAGCGATAGATTGCTAATCTGTTGTACACCCTAGGTGTACCGAGGGTTCGAATCCCTCCCTCTCCATTTCCTAAAAGAATTTTCAATTATTCCTTTCTTCCTGGGTTCCGACCTGGGTCGTTTGAAAGAAAGCCAAAGACAAACAAAGAAATAAAAAACATAACCACAGTGTATACAAAAAGTTTTAGAGTAAGCATGGGCCTTCTTTTTTGTCATATATGGTGAGAGCCATGGAATCCACGTGGTATGGGAGCCATACTACTCAGCCAGCGCTATTCTACACTATAGCTTATTCTCAAAGAAAAGTTTTCAGTCTTCTTTCTTAACAAAAATTCACGTGAGCATTGGAGAAAGAGGGATTCGAACCCCCGTTAGTAAAACTAAAACGATTTTCGAAACCGTCGCAATTGACCACTCTGCCATTTCTCCCATGTTTTTCTATGGGCCTGCAACCAATGGCAGGCCCCGCTATCCCGCCTAGCTAGCGGAAGCTAACAGAGGCTTGCCACACAAAAGCTAGCAATAAGAAAAGAACAGGAATGACTGGTAAAACATCTACAATAGGATCAAAAATAGCATAAGCTTCTGGTAGCTTGCCTAGAAAGAGAACTGTTTCTCCAGTTGGGCGGACCAAGATGCTACAGAAGATTGAAATAAAAGTTGACATAAGACATCCTCCAAGTCTAGGATCAGCTCTTGGTGAGAGCTATTGAGTTTTGCTGTATTCAAACAAACGAAGAGTTTCTCACCAGTAGCTTCTTTATGGTACACCAGCCTACCCTAAGTAGAAAAGCGATCTTCCGTTTAACGATGCTTACTTGACAGAGTCTAACCCTTGAGGTAGCATATAAATAATCAAAGCCTAGTGCATCTGATAACTTTAACATTCTGTTTCAAAAACATGGGGCGTGGCCAAGTGGCAAGGCAGCGGGTTTTGGCTCCGCTATTCGGAGGTTCGAGTCCTTCCGCCCCAGGCTCATACTTTTTGTCTGAGAGTTAAGCTTGTTGATCTTTGTAAAGTATATAAAATACAATTTCTTTTTGATATTTTTAGAAGAGTTGATTAATTGTCCACTTACAATTTTTTAGTATTATAAGTTTATTGGATCTGCTAACATTAACCTATGAGAGGTTAAAGCTTGCTTCAATAAAAACGCAAGTTTAATTATAAATTTTTTTATCCTACTAGATTTTAGGATAAACTTGAGAACTTGATTGACTTTTTTTTATTTGAGAACTTGATTGACTTTTTTTTATATAATGCAGGGTTTTTTCTGGGAATTCAATTTGAATTTTGCCATAACATTTTGTTACAATGTCTATAAATTTTCAATAAAAAGGTTATTTTCAGGTCTTATTCATTGGAATGTTACTTCTATTTAAGGTTTCTTGTTTTTGTATCAAACAAACTTTTATATTTCTCTTTATTTGGAGCCTTATGAGGTTAACACTTCACGTTAGGTTCTTAAGATACTTAGGTCGCAGTTCAAAAACGGCCAAGTTTCTACCACAACTACGCCTAAAAAACCAAATTCTGCCCTACGTAAAGTAGCAAGGGTTCGCTTAAGTTCAAAATTTGAAATCACTGCATATATCCCAGGAATTGCACACACTCTGCAAGAACATTCAGTAGTCTTAGTCAGAGGAGGGCGAGTAAAAGATCTTCCTGGAGTGCGTTATCACATAGTTCGTGGCGCTCTTGACACTGCTGCAGTAAGAGATCGCCAGAGAGCGCGCTCAAAATATGGGGTGAAGCGACCTAAGTAAAAAACAATTAAGCTTGATCTATTCAACAAACGTACTCAATAGAAGATTATGGCCCTTATTTAAGGGCTTTTGTAAAATAAGGATTGTATATGTCTCGTCGCAAACGTGCTGCCAAACGTCCACTAAGACAAGAAATTGTATATCGAAGTCGATTGGCTTCTATGATTGTAAGCCGTATTCTTAAGAATGGGAAAAAATCTTTAGCTTCACGTCTTTTCTATCAAGCAATGGGAAAGGTTAGGATGAAGGTTAAAAAAGATGCCTTGTCAATACTCAACCAAGCTGTTTTGCATACAACTCCTCGAGTCGTATTGAAAGCTCGCCGAATCGGAGGATCCACTTACCAAGTCCCTTTGCAAGTCAATCCGGAGAGAGGGCATGCTCTTGCAATTCGATGGCTATTAAATGCTTCTCGTAAGCGTCCAGGACGAAACATGGGCTCCAAGTTAGCGAATGAAATTTTAGATGCTTCAAAACGAATTGGAAATGCGATTCGTAAAAGAGAGGAAGTTCACAGAATGGCAGAAGCAAATAAAGCGTATGCCCATTTACGTTTTTAAGTTGTTAAGACAAAATAGGGCTTGACTCAATCTTAAGCGAAGGAAGGAGAATTTAATGCTACAGTTTGCCCCGATTGTGCCTGAAGCAATCTTAACAATTTCATTAATATTTGTGTGTTTTACTGATCTTTTTCAAACAAAACAAGTTCTCTACAAAAAAAGATGGGAGACGGTTTGGATTGCCGTTTTAGGACTTTTATTCTCGATCATTGCTCTTGTGTGGCGATTACCTCAGCCTCCAAGTTTAATACTTGGAGGGGCTTTTGCTGAAGATAGCTTGGGAATTGCTTTTCGTCTCATAATTGCAATAGGTTCTTTCATATGCATTTTATTATGCTTAGATTATTTTCAAATGGGAGGGACATCTACGGCAGATTTCACGATTTTTGTATTGGCTTCAACTATAGGCGGTATGCTTTTATCAGCATCAAACGATCTTGTGCTTGCTTTTGTGGCATTTGAATGTTTAAGCTTAAATTCTTACTTACTCGCAGGATATACGAGAAAAGACCTTCGCTCACAAGAATCAGCTGCAAAATATTTAATTCTTGGAAGTGCGAGTTCGTGTGCTCTTGCGTATGGATTTTCATGGCTTTATGGGCTTGGAGAAGGAAGCACAAGCTTTCAAGAGATAGGATTTGCTTTGAACCAATATCCGTCAGTTCCTATTGCCGCTTGGATTGCATTTTTACTTGTGTTTTTTGGAATAGGTTTCAAATTATCTGCAGCTCCTTTTCATCAATGGGCACCTGATGTGTACGAAGGGTCGCCTACTCCGAGTGCTGCTTTCTTATCTGTAAGCTCAAAAGCTGCAGGGCTTGCTATTGCAGCAAGACTTTTATGGATTGTGTTTTCGTCTTTACAGCCTCAGGCAGGGCAAATAGTGCAATTACTTGCTATACTTAGCATGTTAGTAGGCAATCTTATAGCTGCATGCCAATTCCATATGAAAAGGATGCTCGCATATTCGTCTATTGGTCAAATTGGATATTTGTTACTTGTTTTGTCTCTTGAACATGGCCAAGGACAAAGTAGTTTGATACTTTACCTTGGCACTTATGTTTTTATGAATATGGGTGCTTTTGCTTGTACAATTTTACTTAGCTTACAGACAGGCACTGATTCAATTCGAAGCTATGCAGGTCTTTTCCAAACAAAACCATGGGTTTGTGGTTGTTTAAGCCTTTGCCTTCTTTCTCTGGCAGGTTTACCCCCTTTAGTTGGATTTTTTGGCAAAACCTATCTTTTTTGGGCTGCATGGCAAGGACAACTTTATATTCCTACGCTAGTAGGAGTATTCACTAGCGCTTTATCTCTTTATTATTATCTTCGCGTAATACGAATTATGTTTACAAGAGAATCTAAGGGGACCTTAAGCTGGCAACAAATAACTCTACCCGAACACCAAAAAATAACTTTTCTTTTAGAAAAAAAAGATACACCACCCTTGCTTACTGTAACTCTTGTGTTATGCGCGAGTATTGTCAGTCTCTTTAGTTTTATAATTGGTCCACTTACAAGTATTGTTAACGACTTATCATTCTTTTATAATGACGGGTTTTAAAAGAAGGTTATCAATGATAAACAACTTGTTTTTCTATATCGGTTAAGAAAACTAAGCGATTTTTTCGAATCCATATAGAAAAACAAACATTAAAAAATTCAGTCTTGGTCATGAGCTGGAAATAAAGCAAAGTTGAGATAGGAAAGTTGTATTTTGCTTTCCATTTCTACTCTGTTTCCAGCTCTTTGCGTTCGTTGTTTTTAGAATATTTCAAAAAAAGATTCATTAGAATTGTTTACAATAAAAACTTTTTGTTTAAAAAGCAATAAGTAATGAAATTTTTATTCATTTTGGCAATTGATTTTTGATTTTATACTAGTATAAAATCAAAAATCAATCTTATAAAAAATTTTTAAGCGTTACAAAATATTTTGTAGTGTAGTTGAATTTGCCGCTGGCCGGACTCGAACCGGCACGGATATTTTCCTCAGGCCCCTCATGCCTGCGTGTCTACCAAGTTCCACCACAGCGGCGGTTTTTAAAGATCCAATAAGTTTATATGAAAACATTTTCAAAAAGTTCGTTCGGGGGACCTAGCCCCCATTTCTTTTAACAAACTAAACTTTTCAATTGACTTACATTATCCTTCCTGGCTTGCAGTTTGAACATATAAAATCAAAAGAAAAGCAGTAGGAATAAGTATAAACAGTGCAGTAGCAATGAAAGCCAAGATATTCACTTCCATGGTTCAATGGCTCCGATAGTGATAAAGTGGTCCTGCCCAATGAGGCCTCTTTAAGAAGCAAGCTCTTACACAAACTTGTGGCTCACTTGAAATGAGGAGTTTTGGATCCAGGCCTGCTCCTATGCAGAGAAGCAGGGGCATTTTATCATATCTTATACTTGAAAATTTCCATTAGAAGTTGTCCAAATCAATTTCATTTTTGTTAATGCATATGCTTTGTTTTGCCTTGGAGAGGAATCGAACCTCCACGCCTGGGGCACCAGATTTTGAGTCTAGCGTGTCTACCATTTCACCACCAAGGCGATTCTATTCATATAATAACGCTATTGTCTTTTCTTTTTACTAAACAATTTTATGATTAACCTTGATTTCAATGCAAGCACCTTTTTAGGTTTAAGTCTTGTTGGAAGCAGCATTGGTCTTTATACTATCCGCAAAGTAAGCCCAGAATTGTCTCGTGACTCTGATGTAATTCTTTCTACTGTTGGGATTGCAGCAGGAAGTATTCTTACTTTTCAAGGGTGGAGACTTGATCCAATTTTACTGTTTTGTCAAACGTGTTCTATAGGAATTGCTCTTTTTTTTGTTTGGGAAAGTATACGTTTACGTTATAGCAGTCATTATTTAGAAAAAAATCAAAGAAACAGGCTTAATATTCAAAAAAAAATCTTTATTTTGTGTCAAGGCTGGAGGTTACCCTCCAAGCCTAAAGATCGAAAAAAAACAAAGAAGAGTTATATGTTTATTCAAGTCCAAAAAAAACTTTTACAAACCACTTCTTCCCCATACAACCAATGATAAAGAGAAAGTAAATACAACCATCAAACAGGCCCAGCTTAGGCTTACTATATCCATGAATTTCTATCCTTATGTAAGTATTTTCAAAAGGCAATTTACCAAGCCTTATTGAATCTTTTTCATCTGAAAAAAACTCTTTCTATTTTACAAGCCTGACAAACGAATAAAAAGCAAGTAGGTACAAATAAAAAGGGTGATACGCGGCAAAAAGTTTATCTCTTTGGATTGAAAAGAGAAAATGTTAAGATAATGGTGGGGCTTAGCAAGCTTTGAGACCAACTAAAGCGCGCACCGTACGAGAACAAATGGTGGCAGTACAGCAAGATCGCTGAAGTAGGAAGCATAGTAGCTAGCCCCACTTTTTTTGTGACTATTGCAGGCGGCACCCAGATTCGAACTGGGGAATAAAGGATTTGCAATCCATTGCCTTACCACTTGACGATGCCGCCTTTCTTTAAAAAGTATACACTAAAAAGCCGAGTTCAGCTTATAAAAAAATAAAATGAATTGTTTAAAAATGAAACATTTCAATGAATTCTTATCAATTGATTTATAAGAATATAAAATCTATCTGTTTAATGTACTATGCCTTTTTTTTACTATAATTCTTTTCATGTCACAGTGCCTAATTTGCTAGAAAGCCAACAAACAGGATTTCAACGTTTTTTGTTTGAAGGAATTAGCCGTGAACTTTCTTATTTTTCAACAACAATTGATCATAATTTACCAGTAATAGGCAAAATTCGTTTATATATAAAGCATCAAAACTGGGCTTTAGAAAAACCTTCTCATGGCGAACTTTGGTGTACGAAAAACAGTTATACTTATGGTGCATGGTTATCTGTGCCCGTTGTACTCGAGCATGATCTAGGCTATAAAAAAAGAAGTCGTATAAGGTTGGGCAAAATTCCAATCATGGATAGCAAAGGAGGCTTTCTAATTAATGGAGTACCCCGAGCGGTTATTCATCAGGTATTGCGAGCTCCAGGGATTTATTTCCAAAGCAGATGGGTAGGACATAAAAAGAAAAAACGAAAAAGATGTTATTCAGCTACTTTAATTTCTGAATCTGGCACCTGGTTACGGATTGAAAAAGATCCAAAAAAACGTTTTTGGTTATGGGTAAAAAGAAACAAAAAAGTTAGTATTCTTCTCTTATTGGGATTAATGGGATATGAATGCGTAAACGATACTCAGGCATGCCTGTTCCCCTCTTTAATTGGCGTTGAAGAGCCTAATTTTTTATTCCCGTCATTACACTGGTGGCAAGAAGATGATGACTTAGGAGATCATCTTCCTACAATGAAATGGTGTGTAATACATTTGTACGATGCGGTATTTAGAGGTCCTTTCCCGAGAGATTTAAACCTGTATACGCTAGCCAAAACAGACAAAAGTGGCTCTTTACGACCAGGTCCTCCACTTTATGACATAATGTGTGAGGAAGGAATGATTCAAAATGAATTGATTGAAAAAAAATTCTATTTAGGAAGGATAGGAAGATTCAATTTAGAACGTCGACTTGGTTTACCAAATTTTTGGAATCGTGTTTTATCTATAACACAATCTCAAATTGTCCATCCTCTTTTCAATAATTTAATTGAGACAGAACATGATCCGATCCTTTACTTTGGTTATAACGATCTTCTGCGCGTGCTGCGCCGCCTTGCACTTTTTACTCATGGCGATGAGTATGAAGACGATATTGATCATTTAAAAAACAAACGCGTGCTATCTGTTGGGGAGCTTATGCAACAAGAGTTGCATCGAGGAATGAAAGAGCTTATTACATATGCCGCCGATAGCGAAGAATGGTGGAAACGGCCCCGAAAAAAACGCTACAAAAAATATGAACTTGCCTTAGGATGGTGGGATCTTACAGTGCAAGTTTTCTTTCCTGGGACCCATGTTAGTGACGCATTGAAACGTTTTTTTGTTTCTCATCCTTTGAGCCAATTTATGGATCAAACAAATGGTTTGGCCCATCTAGCTCAAAAGCGTCGTATGAGTTGTCTTGGACCTGGAGGTTTAACTCGACAGACCGCCTCTTTTCGGATTCGAGATATCCACCCAAGCCAATATGGGCGTGTTTGTCCAATTGAGACTCCTGAAGGCACTAGCGCAGGCCTTGTCTCTTCTCTAGCAAGTCATGCAAAAATCAGTCGTTATGGGTCCTTATCTAGTCCTCTTCGTCCTGTATCTCCCCAAGCAAATCGAGCATCTTTTCGATACGTATCTTCTCAATACGAAGAAAAATACTGGATTTCTACAGGCGATCGGATGCAGGTAAATGGCGGAAGTATTGTACCTGCTCGTTATCAACAAGAATTTGTTACGGCAGAATGGGATCAGGTCAGCCTGATTGATGTTTTTCCTATGCAATATTTTTCTGTGGCTTCTTCATTAATTCCTTTTTTAGAACACGACGATGCAAACCGAGCTCTTATGGGTGCAAATATGCAAAGGCAAGCTCTTCCTCTCTTATTTTTAGAAAGAGCAATAGTAGGTACCGGTATGGAATGGCAAGTTGGTTTTGAATCTGGCACATTATTAAGAGCAAAAGAGCCATGTCGTGTGGATTATGTAGATGGTATAAAAATTGCAACACAAGGTCGACTCAATGTTGGCATGAACAATTCTCTCATTCGCCTCAATCAATTATCAACTTATCAACGTTCGAATCAAAATACTTGTTTCCATCAAAAACCGTTTGTAAGCTTAGGAGAATATGTTGAGGCTGGCGAAACAATAGCAGATGGTCCAAACACTGTAGGTGGACAACTTGCATTAGGGAAAAACGTGCTAGTTGCATATACACCTTGGGAAGGATATAACTTTGAAGATGCCGTTCTAATAAATGAACGAATGATTTACGACCACGTTTATACCTCATTACAAATAGAGAAACATCAAATAACTGTTTGTGAGACTGAAGCGGGGCCTGAGCTTGTTACTCGCGAAGTGCCTCATTTAAGAGAGCACTTTTTACGCCATTTAGATCCTCAAGGAATTGTACGAGTTGGCTCTTGGGTTGAGGTTGGGGATGTGCTTGTTGGGAAGCTCGCACCTAAAGATCAAGGATACGAAATTACGCCTCAAGAAAGGTTGATTGCTGCCATTTTTGGGGAACGAATCGTTACAATGGACGAAAAGTGCTTAAGAGTTCCTTCACGAGGTCGTGGAAGAGTAATCGACGCTCACTGGGTACATCGTGAGGATACTAGTTTTGGACGTATAAAGTCGATTCATGTGCATATCCTTCAACGTCGAACAATTCAAGTTGGAGACAAAGTTGCAGGACGGCATGGGAATAAAGGAATCGTTTCAAAGATCCTTCCTCGCGAAGATATGCCTCATTTACAAGATGGAACCCCACTCGATATGGCTCTTAGCCCTCTTGGAGTGCCGTCGCGTATGAATGTAGGACAACTATTTGAATGTCTCTTAGGCCTTGCGGGAGATTTTCTTGGAAGACACTATCGAATTATGCCTTTTGATGAAAGATGTGAACAAGAAGCGTCTAGAAAATTAGTTCTATCTCAACTCTGGGAAGCACGTACGTATACTTCTCATCGATGGGTTTTTGAATCAGACTCTTTGGGAAAGAGTTATCTTTTGGATGGTAGGACTGGAGATGTATTGAAACAACCCGCTACCGTAGGAAAGGCTTATATATTAAAACTTGTTCACCAAGTAGATGATAAAATTCATTCTAGATCAACAGGTCCTTATTCAAAAGTCACTCAGCAACCATTACGGGGTCGATCCAAACGAGGAGGACAACGAATTGGTGAGATGGAGGCTTGGGCTTTAGAAGGATTTGGTGCCGCTAATACGCTTCAAGAAATGTTTACTCTTAAATCAGATGATATGCTTGGTCGTAACAAACTTCTTAATACAATAATAGAAGGTTGTCCAATCCCTTCTTCTCCCTTTGATTTACCCGAAGCTTGCCGATTGTTACTTTGGGAGTTGCGTGCTCTGTGTGTTCGAACACAAATTCTACACACTACTCTTTTTTCTTCGATTGGACCATCATAAGCGCTTGTAATTCTTATTATTGTTGAAATATCCTTCAAATAAAAAAGTAAAAAAGGTTTTTGTTTTTTTGTAAGGCTTATCATCATTATGATGACAATGATTTATATTGTTAGTAAATGTTATCTTTATTTTTTTGAAAACAAAAAAAAACTTATGACTATAAAAAATAAACCAACAGCTATGTTTGTAGAAGTTGGATTGGCATCTCCTGAAATAGTAAAGGCTTGGTGTGCGAGACTTTTACCTACAGGAAAAGCAATTGGTGAGGTCACAAACTCTGAAACAATTAATTATCGAACTCACCAACCGATCCCAGATGGCCTATTCTGCCAACGTATTTTTGGTCCGATAAAGAGTTATCAGTGTTTGTGTCGTTTGTCTCCAGGAGCACGAGAAAGCCAAAATTTAATCGAAGGTTCAAAAGGAGAACGTTATTGTTCCTTTTGTGAAGTAGAGATCACACGATCGAGTGTGCGGCGATATCGTATGGGACATATTAAGCTTGGTACCGCCTTAGTACACCCTTGGTTTATGCAAGAAAACCCATGCCATATTGCTTTAGCTTTGAATATGAAACACAAGTTGATTATAAATCTGGCTTATTTTTCGCTTGCTGTCTCATACGTTGATCCTCGATCTCTTCAATGTTTAGCTTTAAAACGGCGAGCTCTTTTTACTCCTAGACAAATGACTATTCTTTTTTTATACATGGGACGAGATGCTTCTTCTAATCTTCGACGTAAAGAAATAGGTTTTGGTTCAGAAACTCTTATCGAACGACTTCAAAGTTTAAATTTAAAGCAAGTTATTCGACAAGGAGTCTCTTTATGGCAATTAGCGTATGAAGAATTGGTCGTTTACACAAAAAAACCCGAATTAATCGAGAAGAAGAAGAGTACGGCTTTGCTAAAAAAAGGAGCACATCGAAAACGTCAATTGACCAGGCGAGCTATTATGGCAAGAAAAATGATTCTCCATCAAGTCCGACCTGAATGGATGTGTTTCCGCTTGTTGCCAGTGCTCCCTCCGGATCTACGACCACTCATTAAACTTGAAGGAGAGCTATTCATTTCTTCAGATTTAAATGAGCTGTATCGTAAGGTTTTATATCGTAATAAGATGCTGCATCATTTTCATTTTTTACACAAAAATTTTGGCAATGTTCCTGAATTAGTTGAGCATCATTCTGCTCGTATGCTTCAAGAAGTAGTTGATGTACTCATTAAAAAAGGTGTAGAAGGAAAGCCTTACCCTATAAACTCAAAACCTTTACGTTCTTTTAGTCAAGTCTTGCAGGGCAAGATCGGCCGATTTCGGCAAAATTTACTAGGGAAGCGAGTTGACTATTCAGCTCGTTCAGTTATTGTGGTTGGGCCCGAACTTGCGATGCATCAATGTGGAATGCCTACTGAGATAGGGCTTGATTTATTTCAGCCTTTTCTTGTGAGAAAGCTTATTCAAGTTGAACTTGCAACCAACATGCGACATGCTCAGCGTCTTATTGATGAAGGCCATACTTTAATAATGGAACTCTTACGTCAAACAGTTCAAGATCATACTGTGCTTTTGAATCGAGCTCCCACTCTTCATCGCCTTGGAATTCAAGCTTTTCAACCTATGCTTATATCAGGTCGAGCCATTCAACTTCACCCTCTTGTATGCGCAGGTTTCAATGCAGATTTTGATGGAGACCAAATGGCATTGCATCTTCCTCTTTCTATGGCTGCTCAAGCAGAGGCGCGTTTTCTTATGCTTTCGTCGTTTAATCTTCTTTCTCCTGCCCAGGGAGAAGCCGTTGCTGTACCTAGTCAAGACATGCTTCTTGGGTTGTATAGTATGACACACGAACCTACGCCTTATTTCAATAATGAGGAAATCTTTTGGGGCACAGATAAAAACTCAATACTTTACTCCTTCCCCTGTTTTTTAAACGGATGGGAAGTTATTGAAGCTTATCAACAAGGATTGATTCGTTTACATTCTAATGTGTGGATCCGATTCGATGCAATTTCTTTTCCACTCGATAGAATTCGTAATGAGAGAGATGAACAAGAGGCTAAAGAAATTCACTGGGGGGCACAAGGAGCAGAAGTTAGAATTTATCCAAAGGGTTTATCACAAAAAGGCTTATGGAGCAAATGCGCAAATTATATCTTAACGAATGCAGGTCGAGTTTTTGTTGGTCTTTCTCCTCATCGTCATTTTTTTCATCCTTAAATAGCTATACTTTTCTTTAGTACGTTTCTTTAACACTCAAAAGATTTTAAATTTCAATATATAAGTTTATTTAGGAGTATAGTGATGGAAAATGAGATCGTTCAACTTCAAAAACGGAATAAGTATCAGAGTGAACGAATTGTAACAAACCAAGGAATAGACAAAAGTTCACTAAAAGCTTTAATTGCAAAACTTACACTGGAAGAGAGTGGAACCCAACCTGTTGCAGAGAGACTTGATCGACTCAAATGGCTTGGCTTTCATCATGCCACTCAATTTGGTACTTCTTTAAGCATTGAAGATCTTTGGATGCCGTATGCAAAAGAGTGGTTGATTCAAGATGCAGAGTATGAAGAAAGAAATTCAGAAACCAGTCTAGAAAAGGCTGATATGGACGCCGTAGAACGCCTACGTGCTCTTATTGATACTTGGTCACGAACCGGAGAGTCTCTTAAAAAAGAAATGATACTGACTTTCCAGAGCCTTGATCCCTTTAATCCAATTTTTATGATGGCCTTCTCTGGAGCTAGAGGCAACTGGTCTCAGGTCCATCAGTTGTTAGGTATGCGTGGTCTAATGTCTGATCCACAAGGTCAGATCATCGATCTTCCAATTCGAAGCAACTTTCGGGAAGGTCTTTCAGTAACCGAGTACATTATTTCTTGTTATGGTGCAAGAAAAGGCGTTGTAGACACGGCTGTTCGAACTGCAACCTCAGGCTACCTAACTCGCCGTCTTGTCGACGTAGCCCAACATGTAATCGTTCGTTCTTCAGATTGTCATACTTCTTCTGGGTTTTGGATCCAAGCTTTGCGAGAAACAAAGCAACGAAAAACAGGCTATCATTCATTTCAGCGCACATATCTCACTCTAGGTCACAGACTTGTTGGGCGTGTTCTTGCTCAAGACATGCGTCTGAATTCCAAACTTTTAGCTGGATGCGGAGATGATATAGGAAATAACTTGGCAGATTTTTTAAGTTCTCTTTTTTTTCAAAAGATTCAATTGCGCTCTCCTTTTACATGTGCTCAGGTTCGTTCTATATGTCAATGTTGTTATGGCTGGAATCTTGCACAAGGCAATCTCGTGACTATTGGAGAAGCCGTAGGGATTGTGGCTGCTCAATCGATTGGGGAACCAGGAACGCAACTTACTATGCGAACTTTTCACACAGGAGGAGTATTTAGTGGAGAAGTCGCAGAGCAGGTACGCGCACCTTTTAATGGCTTTGTTTATTTTGATGCCACTCGAGCAAGACGCATACATCGCTTTGGGGGGAATGAGAATCGCCAAGCATGGCTTATTCAAGAACCTCTTGAAATTTTTGTTCTTGGGACTCAAGCACTTGCATTGCAAGTGCCTTCTCTTACTTTAATATGCCTTCAACCAGGGCAAGCTGTCCTTTCTCGGCAAGTAATTGCAGAAATTCGATCTTCTCTTCTTACGTTTACTGAAACTGCAAATAAAGTCATTCATGCAGATTTGAATGGTCAAGTTTTTCTTCAAAAAGGTGATCGTCTTGAAGCCATTCATAGCAATTTGCTTGTTGAAAAAGAAAAGAATTATTCTCGTCTTCCTAGAAAACGAATGGCTTCGTTACGACAAGAGATTCGTGCTTGGGTAATGTCAGCTCAAGAATTACACCTTTCTAAAAATTTTCAAATGTTTGATTTATATCAGTTGAACGATATGATTCAAACTGGAGCGATTTTACAAAAGAAAATCTTTTCTTTTTCTAAGCCTCGAAAAACTCTGTCGTTTGACTTTGTTACCAGTATAGCAACTTTTCAATCTTCTGATACTGTGTTTTCAAATCATTCTTTTTTTATAGAGCGATGGGGTAGCCTTTGTTTTTTTTCAAATGGGTCAAAAAGAGAATCAATTTCAAATAAAAAAGTACGCTTTTTGTCTTCATTTTTATTCATTCGTACAAAAAACAACATTCGTTTTGCTCGATCTAAATGGAATTGTCTTGATTTTTTCTCTTATAAAAAGAATAAAAGAATAGTTCGTTGGCCACCCGACTTAGCACGCGCAATATTTCAAATAAAAGAGATAGGCTCCTCTCATTTTGTAAGCTCGTTGCGTTCTTGTTCTGTGTTTCTTCGAGATGGAAGAAAATGTCATGGTCATATGTCTTTTTCACAAACTTTTTTGACTAAAAATACAGGTTGTTTGTTGCAAAAAGTTGGCGTTTATGATCAAAATTGGGCACAATTGCTTCTCTGTAACGAAGATTCTGTCGGGTTATATCCGTGGAATAGAGAAATAAATCTGGAAAAGGCTTTGTCACCTTGGGCTCATGGTACTTTTATAAAATCAATTGATACTGCTAATATATGGTTTCCTAGAAAGACCGGAGGCCTTTTATATAGACTAGAATATAACAATATAAAAGGTTCTCTTTCAATAAATAATTTGGGTTATTGGCACTTGTACGGTAATTGGAATGTTTATTTCTTGAAATCGATTTGGGTACCATCGATTGGATTGCAAGCTTTATATGTTCAGTTAGGGGCATGGATTTTGCCAAGAAAGGTCTTTTTGTATGATTGTAATAAGATAAAAACATTTTCCGGTCATTTAACAAAAATTTATGCAAATTATTTCATACTTCGACACGGTATTCCTTACCTTGCGAATCCCGGCACAGTACTTTTTCAGGGTCCTGGTAGTCCGATTTGTCAAGGAGAACCTTTAATTGGTCTTGTATATACTCGTTCTAAAACTGCAGATATTGTCCAAGGCTTACCTAAAGTAGAACGCTTACTTGAAGCTCGTATATCTCACCCTCTCGTACATTATGCTAAAGAACTCTTTTATAGGCTTTTTCAAGCGAATTATAAAAGATGTTTTCAAAAGAATAAAGATCCTAAGCCTCTTGTATACACAGAGGCAAACATTGAAAAAGCCCAAGCTTTTTTTTTAGATGCAGTCCAAGAGGTCTATCAATCTCAAAAGGTAGGAATTTCAGACCGTCACTTAGAACTTATTATTCGACAGATGACTTCATTAGTGATAGTGAATGGAAATAGAGAGATTAGAAATCAGCCAGGAGACATTGCTCGGCATAGACAAACTTTTTCTTATAGCAAGATTTTAACTTCTCCTGTACCAACTCATCCGTTAATCTTAGGGATTACTAGAGCAGCTTTAACTACTGAGAGTTTTCTTTCGGAAGCTGGCTTTCAAGAAACAAGCCGCGTACTTGCTCGGTCAGCTAGCCGGGGAAGAGTTGATTGGCTTAGGGGTATAAAAGGACGAGTTATGATTGGAGAATTAATTCCTGCAGGAACTGGTGTTTTATCTACAAGCCCTCTTTTTTTATCTCCAATTGTTTTAAAAAATAACAAACAACTCTGGTACGATTCAAATCAATCAATATTCAATTCAAAAGATTCTATCTTAGGCTTAATATTCAATATAAAAAAAAAAATTCCGGAATTATAATTTTAAAATTATAAAAAGTTATAAAATCAAACTCAAGAATACGGAAAGCATTTACTAAAAATTTCCAATAAAAAAGAACTCATTTTCAATCTTTTTTTTTTCAATAAAAAAAACATTTTATTTACAATTAATAAACGCTCCGTTGGGCTACTGTTGATTTATAGGAGTGCCCACGATTTCTGTGGGCCAATCTATTTCCATCTCTTTGGAATAGAAAAGAACTCTCAACTGCTTGCTCTTGACGCGAGCCCAGAGTAATATTCAGTATTGTTTAAAAAGATCAATTCTTTCAGTGTCTGGGTATAGTTCTTTGTAAGCGCCCATCGTTCAACGGATAGGACAGTGGCCTTCTAAGCCTCTGATATAGGTTCGAGTCCTATTGGGCGTAAAGGAGAGAGAGGGATTCGAACCCTCGGCAGCTCAAGGCTGCACCGGTTTTCAAGACCGGAACAATCGTCCACTCTGTCATCTCTCCCTGTTTTATAAGATAGCTTGCATGTTCGTTCATTGGGCTTTTGCTTGAGACAAATACTATATTAAGGAGTTGCGATCATGTAAATGATTTGAGGAAGATGGGTTTATAACGAAACCTTATAAGCATCTAGCAGATCTTTTGCTGAGAAGCAAAAGGTGACAGCTGCTAGTAGAGCTTTAACAAACCAAGAGAGCTTTATCTCTAAGCTTGTATTTGCTTGTACTTCAAGGCAATCCATGGAATAAGCGTAAATTTTCTATTCTCAATATGTTCATTCAGTCTTACTTCTCTCTTTGAAAAAAGACCATCTCGAACAGCTTTACGTATAATGGATTAGCTTGCTGGGTTTTTAACCTTTTCAATCAAAAAACATGTACCCAAGCCGAGAAGGCTTAGAGGAGGACAGGCACAGGTATGTTTCTTAGTTGGCCCATTCATGCAGATAAAAAAAGATAGGATCAGTGAATCTGTTGAAATGAGCCGGATGAAACGAAAGATTCATGTCCGGTTCTTCAAAAAGGAAAATCAAAAGGTTTTCCTATTTATGCAAGCAATATGATCCTTCCTTTTCAACTATCTCTTTTTGCTTTGGTTGCCATCTCTTTTTTGTTAGTCATTGGGGTCCCAGTAATTTTGGCTTCGCCCAATGGGTGGTCTAGTTCTAAGAATCTTGTGTTCTCCGGGACCTCCTTATGGATTAGTCTTGTCTTTTTGGTGGGTCTTTTGAGCTCTTTTACTGGATAAAGGAGTAATAAAAGTTTTTTTTTGTTTTAAGGAAGATAACTTTTAACCCACGCTCTGTAGGACTCGAACCTACGACATCAGGTTTTGGAGACCTGCGTTCTACCAACTGAACTAAGAGCGCTCAATTTCTTTAGGGCTGACAGGATTCGAACCTGCGACATTTTGTACCCAAAACAAACGCGCTACCAGGCTGCGCTACAGCCCTTGTACTTTCTATTGTACATCATATGGACATGGCAGACGAAGTACAATAGTGAACCTATTCTATATCACTTTTTGAAAGAGTAATCTTTCTATTCAATTTTTTTGATTTAAGGAGTACTGCTATGCAAGACTTAAAAACTTATCTTTCTACTGCTCCTGTATTAGCCACCTTATGGTTTGGCTTGCTTGCCGGTTTGCTAATTGAAATCAATCGCTTTTATCCGGATGCTCTAGTACTTCCTTTCTTATAGTGTAGTTTTGTTATCTCAATGCTTTCAATTGCTTAGGGTCTCTGATTTCTTTAGGGTCCCTAGGCTATTGACTTTTTTCTCCTCCCTACCCTAGAGACTTATCTTATATGGCAAAAGCCAAAGGCGCAAGAGTTATTGTAACGCTCGAATGTACTTTGTGCAATGAAAATCGTTCAAAGCGATCAGCTGGAATTTCACGTTATACGACTCAAAAGAATCGTCGTAACCATCCGGGTCGTCTTGAATTACGAAAGTTTTGCACTTATTGTAACGAGCATACCCCTCACAGAGAGATAAAAAAATAAATAAAAAGGTTGAACATGAAAAGAGAGAGAGAGCTCCGTTCTGCACGAGCATCTCGTCGCCGCTTCCCCCCAGTGAAGTCTGCTGAACAAATTGATTATAAAAACACTGATTTATTAAGACGTTTTGTAAGCGAACAAGGAAAACTTTTTCCTCGAAGAATGAATCGCCTTACTTCCAAGCAGCAGCGTGCAATGACCTGTGCGATCAAGCGAGGCCGTCTGCTTGGATTATTGCCTTTTCTTAATCGCAAAGATTAGCCTTCGACTAAAAGAGAAGGAGTTTTTAGTGTGAAACTAAGGAAAGCTGAAAACGCTTCAAGATCACAGACTTCCATTTGGGACAAAGATCGACGGTCGAGAGCAATTCCCATTTTCCGCAGCCTATGAATTGCAAGGCTGTAACGGTATCCTTCGTGCGCCATTGCAGCATTGAGGCGGACGATCCAAAGACGGCGCAAGTCTCGCTTGCGCCTCCCTTGGTCGCGATGAGAATATTCTAGTGCTTTTGTTGCTCGTTGGCTAGCAGTTCGAAAAAGGGTTGATTGAGAGCCTCTGAAGCTTTTAGTCAGGGCAAGAGTTCTATTTCTACGGCGTTTTGCTACGTAGCCTCGTTTGATTCGAGTCATAAGTCGGTTTCTTTTATTAAGAGATGGGCTTGAATGCATTTATAAGCCTAGAAGTCAAATGATTTGCTAAGTTAGCAACAATGATTCATCTCGCTTGACAAAACTTTGAGATTATGTCATGATGTTCAATAAATGGTTAGGGATTGTAGTTCAATTGGTTAGAGCACCGCCCTGTCAAGGCGGATGTTGCGGGTTCGAGCCCCGTCAGTCCCGCTGTGTTTCAATAAAGAATTCCAGCAATGTTTTTTATTGACCTTTTTCCTATTTTTCAAAAAAATAGGATTTTTTATGAATTCTATGTCATAAGTCTCATAAAATTTTTTATTGAAAAGTTTAAAAAGAATTGATTAATTCTCCCCCCCACCATCCAAGTTTTTTATACGTAAGAATTGCTTCTGATTTGCTAACTTGTAAAAAAGGGTTCATTTGATCCGCTTTTTTGTCTATTTTTGTTAATAATTGACTTTTAAAAAGATTTAGAGGAATAGAACCTGGGAGGGGTTGGATTATAGAATGATTAGTACTAGAATTCCAAATTATTGCAGTAAGTTCTTCTGTTTCTAGTCTTGCAATCGTTTGTCCGGGTTCTAATTTAGCAGAGTAAGATAATTCAGCGAGCTTCCAATCTGACTTTTGGGTCTCTTTTTGTGCCCAAAGAGCTCGGGATTGCATTAAAGAGAAAACATTTTGTAAATTTGGCCATATCCACACTATTAACCAGGTTATCATTTTTTGAATCTCATAAAATGTAGTGTATAAATCACTTTCTGATTGATCTGTTTCATTCAATAATAACCATCGTAGGTCGCTTGTACTATAAGTCAAATCCCATGCGCGATGCATTCCCGTGGTAACAGCATGATAACTTCTCCAAAGAGGTCCACATTCGTGAGCGCTCATAAGCATCCCGCTTGTTGCAATTTCTGCTCGTTGTGCTGCTGTTAAAAACAACGGCTCAGCAGCTAAAGCTGCTGGATCTTGAATGCTTCCTGTATGAGGGTTAGGTCGATCAAAAATTTTGGAGAAAAGTTTCCGAGTTCGCTCTTTCATCCGAATTTTGCGCCGATGCTCTCGACTTCGTATCCATTCTGGCATAGTCAAAAATTCCATGTGTTCTTGAAGCATAGGCCTTAAGTACTCTGCAATTTTTGGATTCTGTGCAAGGTTTATCCACATTTGATTGAGTCTTTTGTTATCAGCCTTCCATCTGTTATCTTTCAGTTCTTGCATTTGACTCTCCCAGCTTTTTTGCGGGTTGGAGTCAGTAGGGTCTAAGCCAAATAGCCGATGATGTATTGGCGCTAAGTCATTCATTACATAACTATCTACATATGTGGCGAGCACATGAAGACGACGAATTGGAGCTACCCATACTTTGGTGCAGATTGGATCTCTATTTTTTTCTTCATAAATCCATTCAAAAAAAGGCATCCAAGCATGTAGAAAATGAAGATCATTAAGACTTATATCTTTTAAAAGAGATTGATCTAAATGCCAAACTCGATCGGGTTCTTCTGAATATTGTCTTACATTTTTATCGATAGGAAAAAGATTAAAAAGAAATTCTCTTAGTTCTAAATCCGTAGGAGCATCCTTTAATGGGCTACCGCCTGACCAAATTAGAAGAGCAGCACTTGACTTTTTATCCTGTACCTCACGCAACTCTGCGACTTCAAGAGGACGGCTGTATTCGTCTGGATTTATTTGTTCTTCTTGTTGAAAAGAATGTGGGCGTGTCTTATGACAGACATCAAGAATAATAGGTTCCCAAACATAATTCAGATGCAACAGTTCTTCATCTTTTACCATAACTTGAAGCGATGGGTGCGACATCGTAATAGGTCTAAATTCAGCGTAGTACCTCTTTCTTCCTTCCCATCCAATATATGGATACAAAGAGGCTGTATGAACAAAAGGCTCTTTTCCTCCTAAGGTATCTTCTTCATCAAGTCCTGGAAAACGAAATAAAAGAAGTGGTAGCGATTTGTAAAGAGAAAAGGTGTTCTCTTCTCTTGCTTGTACAATTTCAACTTCATTCTTTAAAATGAGGTTATCATATAACTTGTTTTTGTACACTCTTTTTAGACTTCGTTTTTTAAAAGAGTACAAAGGATTCATAAGAGGAGCTAAAGGATTTTGTTTTACAAGCGCCCATAACAATTGCCAACATATATCGATTATTGGTTTGTCCATTTGTTTGAGTTGTCGACTTCTGCCTATGCAGTTCATAAAGAATTGTGATTTAAAAATTTGTTGTTCTGAGTTGTTTTCAATACATTCATAATATAAATCTCCTCCTGCAATAAGCGCTAAAGAACGAACAATTTCTGACCAAACAGAAGTGACTGTTGGGTCTCTTCTATAACCTATTGAATAAGAAGGCTCTCCAAATGCAAATCGTTCAAGATAATTGTAACGAAAACGCGCCTCTCCAACATTGTACACAGGAAATCTTGTTACACCAGGAAGAAGAAAAGCACTAACTACCCACTTACTAAGATGACGATATATATGAGCGCGACCATCGCGAAAGAAATAATAGGGCGAAAGGCGCGTCATACTAGCTTGTTCTTCTCGCATAAGAGAGCGTAAAGCTTTCTCGACACAGGTCCAAGTGGGAGTGATCTGATGAAGATTTTGTAAATAAGAAGCTCTCTTCCACATAAAGAAATTGGATGCTGCGTCTGATTCACTAGTAGGATTTTGATATTTGTTTTTTTTCACGAATAAAGCATTGTCCCATACCCATTCTTTTCCCCATTGAAGATGTAAGCTGGCTTGAGCTTTACACAAGGCTATTTCATTTACGAAACTATGCATTTCTGCTAGAGTATAGCCTTGACTCCTGGGAAGTACCTGTTGTAACATTTGATTTTTCAATCGAAAGGTTCCCGTACTCATCATAAGAGCTTGAAAAATACGTTCTCGATCTACCCAATTTAGACCTTTCGTTATGTAAATTTTGTCCCATCTTCGTTTTCGAAGCAATGGTTCTTTAATTGTGAGAAGAGTTCCAACGCCAAATCTTATGCCATAGCGAGTTCGAGGAAACTTATCTAAGAGCCATAAAAGATATAATAGAGCAGGAGGTGGGTTAAAGTTACTAGTAAGCGTTTCCCATCCAGTAATTCCACCCTCTGGTGGTAACGCAACCCATTTTCGTATATCTTGTTGACCTAGAGTAGCCTTAAGAGCGAGCTTTGCTTTCTGAATCTCTGGAGAGTCATCCTCTAGCTCTTCAATCTCATAGTCTTCTTCTTCTGCTTCCTTTTCTAATTGGGTTGGCATTCCTAAAATATCCCAATAATCTAATGTAAGGTATCCGGTATTTGGAAGAGAAGAACCAAACATCTTTTCTTCATAAGACAAACCTCCCATAGATGACCGCTCTCGTAACTCTCTGACAGCTAAATAAGAGTCACTGTATTCTGTGTTATAGAATATGTTCAAGCCTTCAATAACAAATAAACAAGGAATAGTTGCAGCAGCAATCATAAAATGTCGAACCATATAGTCTTCTTCAATGGTGTCAGGACGATCCATACTTGGACCAATTGTGCCATCATCTAAAATTTCCTCTTTTCGTATTATCTGAAACAGTGGACTTGCACCCCCAGTCGTTCCCCCGCTTCCAGCAGTCGTAGCACCTCCACCACCACCTCCACTCCTCTCCATTGGTCCTGGGCGGTCCAAACTTTTCTCCATTGAAGTTGGAGTCCATTTCCATTGCACTGAAACAGTTTTTCCGCTCATGCTCATTTCATCTTCATCAGGGGACCAATCAAGTTTTAATTGAATCACTGGCATTTTCCAATGATCTGAAGCAAGTTGAAACCACTCATCTCTTCTTGATCCGATTGGTTCGATAAATAGACTTGATTTCGGCATAAGAGTATCTCGTATGCCTGCATCGTAACGAGTATCTATCCCGGCAATAGGAGAAAGTTCTGCATCGCAAATATTTGACATGCGGAGAAAAAGGCTAATGATTCGGATTTGTTTGGCTACAACAGTTCCTCCACCTGGATGATCCAATGTATGCTGGGCTCCAGTTAGCATTCCTTTATGATTTATAGCTCTTTCTAATGTCCCCTGAAAACGACGTTCGTTCCCCCGCTTTTCTAAATATCTTTTTATTGATACGGGTACAATATGCCATATTCTCCATCCTAGCGAAAAAACAAAACCAACGAAACGAAAAGGTATAAGTGTCCACCAAACAAAGCTATAAAAAATATTTCTTGTCAAAAAAAATGTGAGCTGAGCTATTGGGTTTTTCAAGATTGCTCCAAGGGCATCATCACATGATGGCCCTACTCGGCGATTAAACTGATAAACTTGGTCGAATTGCTTAACCAAAATGGAATTGGTTTTTGTATGCAAATTGATACTTACAAGAGTAACTTTGTCATAAACAAGTTCTGCAATATTTTCTATAGATTCTGCTATATTAACAATTATACGAACAACTTTAAACGACATCCAATTTATTAATCTAGGGTTTATAGACAAAACGACTAATGGAGAAATGCCTATACGAAAGAGGTTTTGAAATTGTATAAAGCGAGGTTGAGCCCAGCTATTTGCTCGCAATTGAAGGCTTTTAACTATTTGTGGCCAAAAGCTATAAGTAGGCTTTTGTTTCCAGTAAAGATGCCAAATAGATAAAGGCGATAGACTTACTGCGCCACGTAAATCTTGTCTCAGAATGTCTTCTTCATAATATTGGATGACTAATCCTATTCCGCATGATACGAATAGAGTCCACCAAAGGTCAAAACTTATTAATTGGAAGGAAGGTGTAAAAATTGAACTAGAATATACTCGATTTCGGAATGACAATATTTTATAAAACAAATCAGAAAACTTTGATAAAATTTGTTGTTCAATCCAAGGGTTTTGACTCTTTTTAAAGCAATGAAAAGGTTTTTTTTTCAAAAAATATTCTTTCCATTGATAAAAAAAATTTATGTTTAAAATCTTAAATTTTTTTTTTAATTGAGCTTTACTTTTCATTTTGTCGACTTTTTGTGTACAAAGGTTTTGTTTCAAATACATTGGAAAAGATTTGGTTTTAAGCTTATTAGTTGATTTTTTTTCTCGAGAATATTGAAAATTTTTATATTCTTTTATTTCTGAATTTTCATATTGATTGTTTAAATCTTTAAAATTATTTTTAATTGAAAGAAGATTTTTTTTTCTTTTTTTCTTTTTTTGAAAGTTTTTTGAGATATTGGTTATTAAATCTTGATTTTTTATATGCCAATCTTGGGTTGTTTTCGCTAAAAAATGGTTATTTGAATTACCTGATTGAGACCAAATTTGTTTTAATTTCTTTTTTATATTGTTTTGTTTTTTCTTAGAAAGTAAGAAACTTTTATTTAAAATAACTTGTTGCCTAGGTTTGGCTAACCTACTTTTTTTAAAGATATCTTCGTTTTTTTGTAAAATCAATTCTTGAACGGGCAGTGTCCCATCAAATTGAGATAGACTATTTTCTATATTTTTTAAAAGAATAGAAAAAAAAGGATTTGTTTGTTTTGAATTCGGTTGACCAAAACGGTGAAAATGATTTTTTGTCTTTGTGCTTAAGCTATAGGGGTCAATATAGCTTTCGGAGTCATTTTTTTTATGAAGTTGGTTAATTGAATTATTGTATTTTGTATTTTTATACAATTGCTTTTCTTTTAGAGCTATTTGTTTTGGTAAAACTCTAACTTTAAAGGTTATATTTTTAGTAAATAAATCAAATGTATCTATCAATGATCTTTTTTCGTACCATGGTTCTGAATGAAAAAAAGTAGATTGAGTCTTGATTTTAGACTCAATTAAATCAAACATTTCTTTTTTGTAGAAGTTGACTCTTTTCGACTCTATAAAAATGTTTTGACTTTTATTAGCTTTTACTTTTTTATTTTTAAAACCATAACCCCCATAGCGAATAAGTGGTTCCTGAATTGTTTTCTTTAATTTCCAATCTTTCGCAATTTGACTGGGAAGAGTGCTCGACTGACTTACGAGGCCCATAAGACTGATTAAGTCTATAGTTTCGTTCGCAAATTTAGACTCGGATGTTTGAAAAGGCCGGGTCCAAGCCATAGACCAAAGCGGTTGACTGCTTGTCGTATTCATTATGGCTTGTGACAAAAAAAAAGCTTTCAACACGTTTCTAGAAGACATATTATCAAAATAAAAATTTTGATTTTTATCATTTTTTATTTCATGTGTACTCTTATTAATAAAAGCTTGAGAGGATTCTACTATCAAGCGCTTGAACATCCAAAAACTTCGTTTTTAGAAACGGAAAGAGACTTGTATTGCATATCTATTGTTTATTAAGAATAGCAGACTTTTTGTTGGAAAAGCGCGGATGGCAAAATAATGCTCTTTTTTTTTTGCCCCGAAAATTATTGTTTACAAAACGATATTCGATTTTTTTCTTTAATAGAATAGGAAGAATTAATTTTCTAGAGGGTTACCAAAAACTTTAGCAAATTTTTCTTTCACTAGAAGACCAGAATCTATAGGTTCGAGAGGATCTTTCCGTAGCCGGTGACGTAGACATAATGGAATCACTGTCAAGATATCTTGAGCAGTTACTTCATTTCTTCCACCAAGTGCTGCAAGTGCCTTAGCAGCCCGATAAGTAACAATATCTCCTCGAAGTCCATCTACGTCTAATTCAGAGCATACTTGTGAGATTTTAATCTTGTGATCATAAGAAATTTCTACTGATTTTAAGCGTTCCCGTGCTTGAATAACTTTTTGTCTCATGCTTTCTTGCGAAGCTTCCCATGCTTGTTGAAAAGTCTCAGGTGCTTCTTCAAAAGAAGCTCTTTGTTCAACAATCTGAACCCTTAACTCTGGCTCTTTTACTGTACCAACTTGAGCATGCATGCCAAAACGATCAAGTAACTGAGGACGAAGTTCTCCTTCTTCTGGATTACCAGATCCGATAAGTATGAAACGTGCGGGGTGAGATACAGAGATACCTTCTCTTTCTACTGTGTTCCATCCCGAGGCTGCTGCATCGAGAAGTACATCTACTAGATGATCATCTAGTAAATTGACCTCATCTACATAAAGTATGCCACGATTTGCTTTTGCTAAAAGGCCTGGCTCAAAAGCTTTAATACCTTCTGTAAGAGCTCGTTCAAGATCAATTGTACCACATACGCGATCTTCAGTGGCTCCTAAAGGAAGATCAACCATAGCAATTCTTGTTTTTGTAATAGGAATTTCCTGATTGTTTATGACTTTTTTTCTTACTTCATGGCTCATTAACTGCGGGTCCCATGGATCTGAATTAAACGGATCGTTTTCAACAACTTCAATTTCAGGCAAAAGATCTACAAGTGCTCGAACAGTTGTTGATTTGCCTGTACCCCTGTCTCCCATAATCATAACTCCACCAATCTTAGGATCAACAACATTGAGTAGCAACGCTAGTTTCATCTCTTTTTGTCCTACAATGGCAGTAAAAGGAAAAACCGAGCGTTCGTTCTTTTTTTCGGGCGTAGATTGCATAGACTTGCTTTTCAATAAATACTTTCTTTGATTCTGATGGTGTTTTTAGGCAGCCCCAACGGAAGGGGCCGTCCTACGGGGAGTAGCTATTTTTAGTTTGAGCTAGCCAAGAAAGCCTCAGTATGCTCTTGTATTGCTTTTTTGAGAATCTCTTCGGCTTCCTCGGTGAATGTCTTTGTAGAGCGGATAATTTCACCGAATTTTGGTTCGTTTGCTTCAATGAAACTTCTTAAAGAGGCAAGGAATTTTCTAACTTGGCCTACTTCAATTTTGTCCAAGTATCCATTGATTCCAGTATAAATGGTCGCCACCTGTTGCTCAACTGAAAGCGGAGCAGTTTGAGCTTGTTTGAGCAGTTCTCGTAACCTTTGCCCACGAGCCAATTGGTTTTGCGTGGCTTTATCTAAGTCTGATGCAAATTGTGCAAAAGCCTCAAGTTCAGCAAATTGAGCTAATTCAAGTTTTAGCTTTCCTGCTACTTTTTTCATTGCTTTGATCTGAGCTGCCGATCCCACTCGAGATACGGATATTCCGACATTAATTGCAGGACGAATGCCCGCATTGAACAAATCTGCAGAAAGAAAAATCTGTCCATCTGTAATCGAAATAACATTGGTTGGAATGTAAGCAGACACATCTCCTGCTTGTGTCTCTACAATAGGAAGAGCCGTCATGCTTCCTTCACCTAATTGAGAACTTAATTTTGCAGCTCTTTCTAATAAACGAGAATGAAGATAAAAAACATCTCCTGGGTAGGCTTCGCGACCTGGTGGACGACGAAGTAACAGAGACATTTGTCTATATGCTTGGGCTTGCTTTGATAAATCATCGTAAATGACCAAAGCATGCTGTTCTTTGTACATAAAGTACTCAGCCAGTGCAGCGCCAGTGTACGGAGCTAGAAACTGAAGAGTAGCTGAAGAATTGGCATTTTCTGCAACTACAATGGTATATTCCATAGCCCCACGCTCAGTTAATACATTCACGACTTGAGCCACAGAAGATGCTTTTTGTCCAATTGCTACATATACACAAATGACATTTTGACCTTTTTGATTTAAAATAGTATCAATTGCAACTGCTGTTTTACCGGTTTGTCGGTCTCCAATGATGAGCTCTCGCTGTCCTCGCCCAATAGGAATCATAGAATCAATCGCCAACAAACCTGTCTGCATAGGTTCGTATACAGAACGTCGAGAAATAATTCCTGGAGCAGGAGATTCAATTAGGCGAGAATCAGAGCTTTCGATTGCTCCTTTTCCATCAATGGGATGCGCAAGCGCATTTACTACTCGGCCCAAATAAGCTTGGCCTACTGGAATTTGAGCAATTTTACCTGTTGCTTTGACCGAGCTTCCTTCTTGAATAGTAAGCCCTTCTCCCATTAACACAGCCCCTACATTATCAAGCTCTAAATTAAGAGCTATGCCAATAGTACCATCTTCAAACTCTAACAGTTCGCCGGCCATTACTTTATCTAAGCCATAGATGCGTGCAATTCCATCCCCTACCTGTAGAACTGTTCCCACATTCATTACTCGCACTTCTTGCGTGTACTCTTCAATCTGTTTACGGATAATACTGCTGATCTCATCAGGACGGATGGTGACCATAGCGAAAAAAAACAATTTTGAGTGGAAGAAAGCATACAGAAAAGGAAGGGCATACCAACCCTATCCGTTAGGTAATGGCTATTCAAAATTGAAAGCTAATATTTTAACAGACCAATTCGTTCTGCATTGGTAGTTATTACTGCCTCTTGAGCCTCTTTATGAAGCTGTGAACGAATTGCTTCCTGTGCCCGTTTAAGTACAGATCTAGAAACACGAAGTTGGACACGTGATTTAGCTCGGCTCAATCCCAAGCGTAAAGAAGCTTCTCTCCAAGCTTCAATCTCTTTGAATGCTCCTTGTCTAGCCCAAAACATTGCTGATTCATGCTTATCCATAGCAAGCATGCCTTGTATACGAATGTTTTTTGCTTGTTTTTTTGCCGCCTCAAGCCCACTTTTTGCTTTTTCTAAGCGAGCAGTTGCTTCTGCGTATCTATTGTCTGCATCTTGTAAAGAAGCTTCAATTGCTTGTTTTCTTTCAATTAACAAAGAATTAATAAGGCCACTTCCAAAGTAGGCCAAAACTCCGATAACAACCCCTAAATTGAGAAGATTTGTCTCAAATGGGTTGCTATTTATACCCCAAGATGACCCCGGAGAGAGCCATTCAAAATCCGGCCAGATGCATTGCACCATGCTTTCTCCTTACACTAACAATCTCCTTTCCTGAGCGGCCAAAACCCTAAAAAGACGTACCACTTTAGTTATTGATTACTTAAGCACTATTTCTTGTAGGTTTTCTTCTATTCATACTGTGCATTGTTTTATGTACCATGTTTTTCGAACTTTCAAAAAATGAAATTCGATTTGAAGAAGAGAAAAGACCTTCTTTGTGGGCAGGTTATTAAAGTGAGCTACCAAATTCAGCCTTTATTTCTTTAACTTTTTTTGTTTTTATACAAAAGGATTTGCAAAAAGAAGTGCCAAAGCAACAACTAGACCATAAATAGTTAAGGCTTCCATAAAAGCCAAACTAAGAAGAAGTGTGCCACGAATTTTGCCCTCTGCTTCAGGTTGTCTTGCAATTCCTTCTACTGCTTGACCAGCAGCAGTTCCTTGACCAATCCCAGGACCAATAGAGGCTAGGCCTACTGCCAGGCCAGCAGCAATTACAGAAGCAGCAGAGATCAATGGATTCATAAAAAAATTCCTTCATTTTTACAATAAGGCAATGGGCACCACTACAGTTTTTTCCCTGCCTTCCAACTCAAACAGTAATTTTTGACTTGGATTATTCTATTGATTCAACATTTGTTTGAATAAAAGAAGATATATCTTTTATTCAAACAATAAAGAAGCAGTTAAAGAAAGTATTCACTTGGACTTGAATTATACCCCTTTTTAAGATCATAAAAAGGATTTTATTTTGCTTGTATTAATAAAAAAACCGTTTTGAATCTTTTAGTTTATTAAAAATTCATTCAAATGTTTTTTTTCTTTTTTGAATATTTTCTAACACCTTATGTATTTTATCTATAACTACAAAAAAGAGTTTTATTTTTTCAATTAAAGAATAATGATATTATATATATTCCGTATTTTGAGTCCGGGAGAATTTGAGTGTAAAATAAAATAGGGACTTATAAGATTCAAAGCAGAGGAGTATTTATGAAGCTGGCTTATTGGATGTACGCGGGCCCTGCCCATATTGGCACTTTGCGTGTTGCAAGTTCTTTTAAAAATGTACATGCCATTATGCATGCACCTCTTGGAGACGATTACTTTAATGTAATGCGTTCGATGCTTGAAAGAGAACGAGATTTTACACCCGTTACAGCTAGTATTGTAGACCGCCACGTTCTTGCTCGGGGATCTCAAGAAAAAGTTGTTGAAAATATTACTCGTAAAGATAAAGAAGAAAGACCTGACCTGATTGTTCTTACACCAACCTGCACTTCGAGTATTTTGCAAGAAGATTTACAAAATTTTGTAGATAGAGCTTCTATGGGGGCTGACTGTGATGTAATTTTGGCAGATGTAAATCATTATCGTGTGAATGAACTTCAGGCTGCTGATCGAACTTTAGAACAAGTAGTACGCCACTATTTAGAAAAAGCAAAGAGACAAGGATGCCTTCATATAAGAAAAACAGAGAAACCTTCTGCCAATATTTTAGGTATTTTTACATTAGGATTCCACAATCAGCACGATTGTCGCGAATTACGTCGCCTATTGAAAGAACTAGGTATTGAGACTCATCAAGTTATCCCTGAAGGAGGATCCGTAAGCCAATTGCAGTTTTTGCCAAATGCATGGTTCAATATAGTGCCGTACAGAGAGGTTGGATTAATGGCAGCCGAATACTTAGAAAAAGAATTTGGTATGCCTTACGTATCTACTACTCCGATGGGAGTAGTGGATACCGCCCGTTGCATTCGAGAAATACAAAGTATTATTAATTTTCAAGCAGGTTATGAAATGGTCAATTACCAATCTTATATAGACCAACAAACACGCTTTGTGTCTCAAGCTGCTTGGTTTTCTCGATCTATTGATTGTCAAAATTTGACGGGCAAGCGAGCAGTTGTTTTCGGAGATGCTACCCATGCAGCCACAATGACTAAAATTCTTTCTAGAGAAATGGGGATCCAAGTAGTATGCGCAGGTACTTATTGCAAGCATGATGCTGGTTGGTTTCGAGAGCAAGTTGTTTCTTTTTGTGACCAAGTTTTGATTACAGATGATCATACTGAAGTTGGGGATCTTATTGCTAAAGTTGAGCCAGCAGCTATTTTTGGCACACAAATGGAACGACATATTGGCAAGCGTCTTGATATCCCCTGTGGGGTCATTTCGGCACCGGTTCATATTCAAAACTTTCCTTTGGGTTATAGACCTTTTCTTGGATATGAGGGCACAAACCAGATAGCTGATTTGGTATATAATTCTTTTACCCTTGGAATGGAAGATCATCTTTTAGAAATCTTTGGTGGACACGATACAAAAGAAGTTATTACAAAATCTCTTTCTACAGACACTGATTTGCGATGGAGTGCTGAGGGACAAGCAGAACTCAGTCGGATTCCTGGGTTTGTACGCAGCAAAATCAAACGAAATACTGAAAAGTTTGCTCGTCAAAACAATATAAATGAAATTACAGTTGAAGTTATGTATGCTGCTAAAGAAGCATTTACTCAGTAATTCATTATGAATAAATAATTTGATTTCTGTCTCATGTAAATCTTACATGAGACACATAATTTATCTACTCAAAAGCTATCCGAAATAACTTTTTACTCATAAAAATAAATTTTTTTTTATTTTTGAAGTTCTCAAAATTGTTGACAAGAAGTCTAATACGGTTATTGAATGAACTTGCTGCACGATGCCCTATTGACATCGTGCAACTAATTATCGCTTAGAAAATTGAGATGACTTACGAGCTTTTTTAAGCCCATATTTTTTTCTTTCTTTTACCCGAGGATCTCGTCTCAAAAGACCCTGACGTTTAAGAGGCCGACGGTTGTCGGCTTGAATTTTGCAAAGAGCCCTAGCCACGCCTAAAGAAATAGCTTGAGCTTGAGCAGACAACCCTCCACCACGTACCCTTGCGACAATATCGTGTCTATTTTCTTTGGCAAGCGCGAAAAGAGGAGCTTTCACTGCTTGAAGATAAGCCGGATTATCTTGAAGATATACGCGTCCGCCGGTGCCATTGATCAAAAGACGGCCTTTACCCTTTATTAGTTGAACTCTTGCTACAGCACATTTACGGCGACCTGTACCTAAAAGTTTCAGGTGTTTTAAAACACTTGTTGGAACATTAGACGTATTGAAATTTGCCGAAGTGTTTAATGTCATTCTTTTTATTGCTTGATTGGTTATAAGTAAAGAAGATTCAATTTTAAGAAATCAAGTTTTTTTTACATCCAGTTTGCTTTGTTGCGAACTTTTCAAAAAATTTTGTTCTTATTCAATGTTTTTTTTTACATAATTGTTTTTTGAATCAAAGGGTTTATGAACAAGTATGTTTGAAGGAGCTATTAAAGCAAATCGTAGAAGAGGAATATAAATTGCAATTGCCTGTCTGGCAGCTCGCTGCATCGCTTCAATAGGCTGAATTGTTCCATTGGTCCATATATCAAAAAGTAATAAATAGAAATGGTCTTGTTTTTGCTCGTTATCTCTCGCAAAAGTTAGAGCATTTTGCTCTTTAGACAATTCGTTTTTTACTGTTTCATTTTTTATAAAATAAGAATCTTTTTGATAGAATGTATCCGATCTCATTTCTTTTTTAAGACGTGAAACGTTTTCATTGAAATCAAATCCGGTCTTTCGTTCAGCCTTTTGAATTTGATAATCAACTTGAAGAATTGGATTAAATCGTGCATCAAGAAGAAGCCCTTCTTCATGTTCACCTCCATCCCGTATTCGAAACCCTGACCCTTTTTCAAGGGTAAGTTCAAGCTCAAGTTCTAAAGGAACAACTACAGTTAGAATTGGTTGATTTGGGCTCAAACAATGTATACCCTCTGGTAAAAGAATATGCCTTGCTTCAAATACACCAACTTTCTGATCTGTTTTTAATATAGCTGTTTTCCCTTTCATAGGCATGCCTACTAGTACCACTGAAGATAAATTCATCATTATGTCACGAATTGTTTCGCGAATACCTGGAAGTGCGAGGTATTCGTAACATTTTTTTTCTCTTTTTGTAAGCCACGAATGTCTAATTTTTAATGTACTAAAGCATGTTCCTTCAAACCCTTTTAACAAACAACGTCTTAGACCAACAGCAAGAGTTGTAGCTTCTGAATGAGATAAAGGAGCAAGCATTATTCGTTCATGGTGTAAAGAAGTTGATATCTGTACCTGCTGTAAAGATTGAACTCTATATCTAGACGTCGAAGTCATGGTATCTGTCTCGTTGTGATTCTAGAGTCTTCTTTTCTTGGGTGGTCTACACCCATTATGAGGAATAGGCGTAACATCCCGTACTAAAGTTACACTTAGTCCGCCAATTCTTAGTGCACGCAAAGCCATATCTCTTCCTGGCCCTGGCCCACTCATTAGGACTTCAGCTTGCTTTAAACCTTGATCAAGAGAACGTCTTACTGCACTTTCAGTCGCCATTTGACTTGCAAATGGAGTACGCTTTTTGCGTCCTTTAAATCCACAGGCTCCTGAAGAAGACCAAGATAAAACTCCACCCCGTAAATCAGTAACCGTTACAATAGTATTATTGTAAGTTGCTCGAATATGAATAATACCTTTAGGAACTTTTCGCTTAGACTTGCGATTGCTGATCTTTCTAAATGTTCTAGCCATTTGCTATGATCTTTTTGTTATTTATTGAAGTTTTTTGTTCTACTTTCTTTTTGAATCTAAGCCCCCTAAAAAAATCAAAAAGGGGGTGATGAGAAAAGCATAAAAAATTATCCTTGTCTCTGTTTATGTTTAGGATTGTTACAGAGAACCATAACTTTTCCCCGTCTTCGAATCAAACGACAACTTTCGCTTGGATAGGACATCTAAGAGTTGTCCTTCTTTTTAGAGCCGGACATGAGCTTTTTTCTGCTCATCCGGCTCTGTCCTATTTCTCTATATTAATAGCTTTTAACAAACCTAGTTAAGAAAAGGCAGCAAACTTTTGAACTTCTTCTAAGTTCAGTTTGCTTCCGTTCATCCAATTTTTGGATGCTAATCAATTTTCCTGGGCCAGCGATTCAATAAATTTGGAGCTTAGCTTGTACCGTTTCTTCTTTGTTCTTGTTAAACTCTAGACTAACATGTTCTGTGAATGCTAGTCTTTAAGAGTCTTTAACAAGAAGGGAACAACACATATTGGTCATGCAGTTTTTTCGATACTTCGTTGCCAGTTCATTCTTATCACCCCATTTTTTTTTAGATTTATGACTGGCTTTTAAGCCTAATTGTCTTCCTAGCTTCCACGAACTGCGTCTCCGCAATTCGTCTAAGATAATCTTATCTTTTTGGCATCATTTAGCTTTAAAGATTTTCTCACCCGCGATAATAGATCGCAAACAGATCTTACGCACTGACGCCCGTACTTTCATATTAATTTTTACCTTCCTAATTTCTTTTTATTTCTTTTCTACTCGCAAATAAGAATGGCTCTCAAGCGATTTTAAGCTTCAATTCATTACCAAATAAAACATAAAACTTCGCCCCCAATCTTTTTTTCTCTAGCTTTTTTTCCAGTCATAATTCCTTCAGGTGTCGACAGGATGGCAATCCCTACTCCTCCTAACACTCCAGGTATTTCTTTGTGATTAAAGTAGACACGTAAGCCTGGTTTGCTTATTCTTCGAAGGCCAGTAAGGCAAGGCGCTCGATCTTTCCCTTTATAGCGAAGTGTCAGACTAATTTTTGGTTTTTTACCAGGAATACGTAACCAATGCTCAAGGTAGCCTTCTTCATACAGGATTTGAGAAAGGCTTTCTGTAACTTTTGTAGCAGAATATTGGGTTGTTCTTTTTCGGTTCTTACTAGCATTACGTATAGATGTGATCAATCCAGCAACCGTGTCATTGTTCATTCAATTGAATGTTCATATAAATCAATAATTGAGAAAGAAACCTCTTTCTATTTCATTCTTCGATCAGATTTTTTGAATATTTATCTAGATCTAACAAACACAGTAATGTTACAAGTAGGCTTTCTAATTGGAAAAGCTCGCCCTTGTGCTCGGGGTCGAAAGCGCCGCATCTTAGGTCCTTGATCAACCCAAGCCTTGCTTATATAAAGTTCAGCTCTTTCGAATCCAAAGTTATTTTTTGCATTGGCGCCTGCTGCATATACTACTTTTAAAATGGGAAGTTTTGCTCGGTAAGGAAGAAACTCAATTACTAGGAGCGCGTCACGATAAGTGCGTCCTCGTAGTTGATCAAGTACCCTACGCACCTTATGAGAGGACATTGTTACTCCCCGAAGTACCGCTTTTTTGTCTAGCTCATTATTCTTTATGCGAACCATATAAAGCTCCCTAAACTATCGACGTGATTTCTTATCTCCTTTGGGGTGACCACGAAAGGTACGGGTTGGAGAAAATTCTCCCAATTTATGTCCTACCATTTCGTCAGTAATAAACAGAGGTATGTGTTCTCTTCCATTGTGTACACCAATTGTGTGCCCAATCATGAGAGGAAGAATAGTAGAGCAGCGTGACCATGTTATTACTATTTCTTTTCCGCCCTTTGCATTCAAATGCCTTATTTTGCTAAGAAGATGATCTGCAACAAAAGGACCCTTTTTTAAAGATCGTGTCATTTTTACCTCTTCAATCAACCGTTGGTTTTTTTATAAAACAGATTTACCAGATTTGCGTCGGCGCAAAATTAATGAACTACTATGTTTGTGACGATCTCGAGTGCGTCTGCCTAAAGTTGGGAAACCCCATGGGGTAAGTGGTCTTTTTCGGCCTACAGGTGCACGCCCTTCTCCTCCACCATGAGGGTGATCCACAGGATTCATTGCCGCTCCTCGTACTTTCGGACGACGACCTATCCATCTTTTCCATCCTGCTTTTTTTGCAGGTAATCCCCAGTCTGGGTGCCAGCTTACTTGTCCAATTACTGCAAAACAACGCTGAGGTACTAAACGAACTTCACCAGAGGGCATGCGTAAAGCAGCAAAAAGCCCTTGTTTAGCAATTAGTAGAGCTAAAGACCCAGCTGCGCGCGCAATTTGTCCTCCATGTCCAGGTTGTAACTCAATGTTGTGTACTACTGTTCCTAATGGAATACTCTTTAGAGGGAGAGCATTTCCTGCTTCAATCGGAGCATTTGGACTTGCGATTAAGTGATCACCTCTACGCAATCCTCGACATCCTAAAACGTAGCTCTTCTCTCCGTCTTCATAGTGAACCAAACTAATAGGGGCACTTCGGTTTGGATCATATTCAACTGTAGTCACAAGACCAATAATATCAATTTTTTTCCGTTGAAATTCAATAAGACGGTATCTTCTTTTATGTCCTCCTCCCCGATGACGGCTAGTTATTACACCCCGGTTATTGCGTCCTTTTTTACGATGCTGACCCGAGACTAAACGTCTCTGAGGACCAGGTTTCCAACTATATCTCTCCCATTCCCATACATAATTTTTCTGTGCCTTTGAGCGCAATAGCCTTAATTTGCGGCTAACTACTTTCATGTTGTATCCTTTTGACCCCTATAAACGTTATTCAATCATATGTAAATTTATGAACCAAAGTAAAGTTTTAAACTTTGATTCTATTTTTTTTTCATTTTTGTATTTCTATATCTATTTGTCAAAAATTTGTTTTTATTTTGTCAATATTTTTTCTAATAATAGAAAGAATTAACATTGTATACAAATACAACATTTAATATTTAGTAATAAGTTTATAAACACAATTTTAAAAGAGTCGAATTGTCAGATTTTTCATAAAATAAAAAATATTGCTTTGCGATTGTTCCCAAATATCACTGCAAGTCTAAATGGTTTGCTAGTTTTTTAAATAGGCTATTTAAATATTTAAAAGTATTTATATATAACTAAATGAATTTTGTATAGTTCTCTTCATCGTTTAAAACAGCTTGTAATTTTTTATTAAAGGTTAATACTTTTAATAATTGAATAGTTTTAAACTATTTGAAAATGAATTCAATAAGAATTATGCATCCAGCAGGAGTCGAACCCGCTAACTCTCCAATTATGAGTTGGGCGCTTTCACCGTTCAGCCATGGATGCATTCTTGTTTGTTATGCGGTTAACAAACCATAAAAAATTATGATAATTTTTGCTTAAGGCGGTTCTTTTTAGAATGAAATGAACGTAAATAGTATAATTTACTTCTGCGAATTTTATATCGACGAAGGACTTGAATTGTTGCAATTTTTGCAGAATGAAGAAGTAACACTCTTTCAACATTTACAACTTGTGCTAATCTTCGTAGTGTAAGTGTTGTACTTGCTTGATTTGAATGAATTCCAAGTACTGTTCCTTGAAAGGGTTGAATTCGAGATTTGCTGCCTTCTTGAATTAATACTCCTACTCTTAATAGATCTCCAGGTCCAATTACTGGAATACTGGGCTTGCATTCTTTTGCTTGTAATTTTTCAACTAATTGTTGATAGCTCATATTTTGTTTCTGTTTTTTTACCGATCTATCTGACTATTTTTGACAACGTTTGCTTTGCATTTTTAATCCAATTTTCAACTGAAAAAACATTGGCGGAGACAGGATTTGAACCTGTAACCTCAAGGTTATGAGCCTTGCGAGCTACCTAGTTGCTCTACTCCGCTAATTGAAATCAAGTATAGTAGATTAAAACTTAAATATCAAGCTATTTTTTTATTTTAAATAATCTAAAAATAAAATGATCTACTTAAAATTTTATCCATTCAAATTTTTGCTAAAGATTTAAATAACTATTTCTTTTTTGTCTGTATTAAAAACATTCTTCTTTTTTCTTTATAAAATAAAGTAACTAAGTAGAGATAGAATCGTTTTTGTTATAAATTTATAAAAAAAATGAAATTCTAGAAAAACTTCAGAACTTTTAGAAATCTATTCGTTTATATGATACTTGATCTAAAATTCTTTTTTTGTTTATTCAAAAATATTTTTGAAACTGTATAAATCAATATATTTTATATTTTGATAAAATCATTGAATTGTATATTTATACACAACTAATAAAGTATTAGATATTCTATTTGATTGAAAACTCAGGTGGCAGAAAAAAAGAAAAATTGCAAAGCAAGTTTAGAGTAGCGAAATAGGCTATAAATTGACTATGACTATCTCTATCGGAAAGTCTCCTTCGGAGCCGAAAGGTTTATTTGAAACTGTAGATGATTGGCTTCGTCGTGACAGGTTTGTATTTGTTGGTTGGTCAGGTTTACTTTTGTTCCCTTGTGCTTATTTTGCTCTTGGCGGTTGGCTTACTGGAACAACTTTCGTAACATCATGGTATACTCATGGGTTGGCAAGCTCTTATCTTGAGGGCTGCAACTTTTTGACTGCTGCCGTGTCAACCCCAGCGAACAGCTTGGCTCATTCTCTTTTACTATGGTGGGGACCTGAAGCTCAAGGAGATTTTACTCGTTGGTGTCAACTAGGTGGTCTTTGGACTTTTGTAGCTTTGCATGGTGCTTTTGGCTTGATCGGATTTATGCTTCGCCAATTTGAATTGGCTCGCTCTGTCCAATTGCGACCTTATAATGCTATTGCTTTTTCTGGACCTATTTCAGTTTTTGTATCTGTGTTCTTAATTTATCCTCTTGGTCAATCAGGTTGGTTCTTTGCTCCAAGTTTTGGAGTTGCAGCAATCTTCCGTTTCATTCTATTTTTCCAAGGTTTTCATAACTGGACACTTAACCCTTTTCATATGATGGGTGTGGCTGGTGTATTAGGAGCTGCTCTTCTCTGTGCAATTCATGGCGCAACTGTGGAAAACACTTTGTTTGAAGATGGAGATGGTGCGAATACTTTCCGTGCCTTTAACCCTACTCAGTCCGAAGAAACATATTCCATGGTTACTGCAAACCGTTTCTGGTCTCAGATCTTTGGTATTGCTTTTTCGAACAAGCGATGGCTTCATTTCTTTATGCTTTTTGTTCCTGTAACTGGGCTTTGGATGAGCGCAATTGGTGTAGTAGGTCTTGCTTTAAATCTTAGAGCATATGATTTTGTATCTCAAGAGATTCGAGCTGCAGAAGATCCTGAATTTGAAACTTTTTATACAAAAAATATTCTTTTAAATGAGGGTATCCGAGCCTGGATGGCCGCTCAAGATCAGCCTCATGAAAATCTTGTATTCCCTGAGGAGGTCCTACCACGTGGAAACGCTCTTTAATGGAACTCTATCCCTAGGCGGTCGTGATCAAGAGTCTACTGGCTTTGCTTGGTGGGCTGGAAATGCTCGACTGATCAACTTATCTGGTAAACTTTTAGGAGCTCATGTGGCTCATGCTGGTTTAATCGTATTCTGGGCAGGAGCTATGAATCTTTTTGAGGTAGCTCATTTTGTTCCTGAAAAACCGATGTACGAACAAGGCTTGATTCTGTTGCCTCACCTTGCTACACTTGGGTGGGGAGTTGGACCAGGTGGAGAGGTTATTGATACTTTTCCTTATTTTGTATCTGGTGTGCTTCATCTTATTTCTTCTGCAGTTCTTGGATTTGGAGGTGTTTATCATGCCATTCTAGGTCCTGAAACTCTTGAAGAATCATTTCCTTTCTTTGGTTATTCATGGAAAGATAAAAACAAGATGACAACCATTCTTGGGATTCATCTTCTTTTGCTAGGAGCTGGTGCTCTCTTACTTGTAGGAAAAGCTGTATTTTTCGGTGGTATTTATGATACATGGGCTCCTGGCGGGGGGGGAGTGCGTAAGATTACTAATTTAACACTCAGCCCTGCTGTCGTGTTTGGTTATCTTTTAAAATCTCCTTTTGGGGGAGAAGGTTGGATTGTAAGCGTAGACAACCTTGAGGACATTATCGGAGGGCATGTTTGGCTTGGATCTATTTGTATCCTTGGTGGTATTTGGCACATCTTAACAAAGCCTTTTGCATGGGCACGTCGTGCACTTGTTTGGTCAGGAGAGGCTTACCTGTCTTATAGCCTTGGTGCTGTATCTGTAATGGGCTTTATTGCATGTTGTTTTGTTTGGTTTAACAACACTGCATATCCTAGTGAATTCTATGGACCTACAGGACCAGAGGCATCTCAAGCTCAAGCTTTTACTTTTCTAGTTCGAGATCAAAGACTTGGAGCAAATGTTGGTTCAGCTCAAGGTCCTACTGGCTTAGGTAAGTACTTAATGCGATCTCCTACAGGAGAAATCATTTTTGGTGGCGAAACTATGCGTTTTTGGGATCTTCGCGCTCCTTGGATTGAGCCTCTACGTGGTCCTAATGGTCTTGACTTAGGGAAATTAAAACGAGATATTCAACCCTGGCAAGAACGACGTTCTGCAGAGTATATGACTCATGCACCTCTAGGATCTCTCAATTCAGTTGGAGGAGTTGCTACAGAAATTAACGCAGTCAACTATGTGTCTCCGCGGAGTTGGCTATCTACTTCACACTTTGTACTTGGGTTCTTTTTCTTTATTGGTCACCTTTGGCATGCAGGTAGAGCACGTGCTGCTGCTGCTGGTTTTGAAAAAGGTATTGATCGTGATACTGAACCAGTTCTCTCTATGGAGCCTTTGAATTAGAAATTTGATAGTTTCTATGAGTCGGAGATAAATTCTCTCCGACTCGTCCAATTTCAATTCTTTAAGAAAAAATAGATTAAATAGCTTTTTTTTTAATTAAAACTTTTTATTTTTTTTTTTAATACGTCTCATTTTTATTTTATTCTGACGATGAGCAAAGTACAAACAGGTCTTTCTATGTTACGTGGCTGGGTTATACGATTTTTAGATCAAAAATTAGAAATAGCTTGTATGGCGGTGCGTCAAATTCAAGAAATTGAAAGAGTTTACATTCGTTATCAAAATGCACCACATTTAACCTATGATCAGTTTCAGACTTTAAAACTTTATTTAGATACTATACGAGAACAAGCTTTAGATGAACTGGAGCAAAGCCTACTTTCTTTTGAAAGGTTTTTTTGGCTCCAAACAGAACAAAAACAATTTTATTTTCAAAACAAACTTTGGTTTATTGAAGGGATTATATGGGAAATCAATCAATCAACAGAAACTCCTCAACAACAGCTTAAAATAAATACTTTTAGTGCTGATGAACCAATTGGGCTTATCCCTAGATCAATTGTTCGAACGTTTTCACGTCTACAAACCGAATTGGATTCTCAATCAGAATTTTTGCTTATGCAAGAGTTTAAACTTATTCGCTACCAAGCGATTGCCTCATTTCAGTTTTTTGGGAGTTTATTCTTTTTTCCATGGTTCTCTCAAACAATTTTTAAAATATTTTTCTTTAATCCCATTTTTTCGCATTGGTGGAATACAGGACAAGGACAACTCTTTCTTAATTCTTTTCAAGAGCAAAAAGCGCTTGAAGAACTTCAAAAACTAGAAGATACTGCATGGCTTGATTTACTAATGGCTTATTCATCTGAGGTTCCTCTTTCGCTTTTTATAAATACAATTCATGAAAGAGCGTTACAACTTGTAGCAAGTACTAATGATTATAGTATTAAAGCTTTAGTGCAACTTTCTACTGATGGGATTTTTGTTTGCACAGTGCTTTTATTACTTGCATTTAGCCAAAGAAAATTGTCTCTTGCTCAACTGCGTGCTGTAGAAGTTTGTGGGTTTTATAAAAATTATAAGAAATGCTAACCAATCACAATAAGTGTTTGGGACAGTAGCATGCATTCATTTATTTAAAGTTTTTACGAACTTTAAAACTTTTGATGTCACAATTCAGTTTTTGTTATTTTATTCATTTTTCTTTAAACGTAGATTGTTTATTGCTGTACTATTTTTAATAGCGTGCAAGTGGATATTGGCCGGCCCGGAGAGAGCGTTCCGGTCTTCTTTATTTCAATATGTTCCACAAGTTTTAATAAAATTTTTTAAGTAGACTTGATATTGTGAAAAATCACCCTAATTTTTAAACAGTTATCTCGCTTTAAAAGGCTGATAGAGCCCAAAAAATTTTCGGGTCAAAATGAAAATCTTGTATTCTTTTGCAAGAAAAACATTTTTGTGAGCCGAGTGTTCTATTTAGCACATGCTCGGTTCGATAGTCAAAACAAAAATTGTCAAGTTTTGTCTTATTCATTAATATATGAGTTATTTTATAGTTTGAGTGTGCGTCTTTTAACCTATTTGCAGCAAGCTTTCTTAGCTATAGTAAAACTAAAAAGGTCGCTGAGGAGCGGGCTATTGTAGCTAGTATTACTTTGTTTAAGTTTTAAAAAGGTAATAAAATTAAATAAGCAATACGAATCACCATATAAATTAGATCCCAAATGAAGTTAAAATTTTCAACGAGAGTGTTTGCTAATGCTCAATAGCAAGCACTTGTGATTTTAGAAGGTGTACAAGCTTGACCTTAGTAAAGAGAATTGAAAGCTGTAAAATAGAGAAAAGTTCATTTCCATGGAAAATATTGTCTATGGAGATAAGGGAAAAAATATAATAAGCAAAGTACTTTATATTTTTTCTTATCTAGCAGGAATAAAAAAAAATTTAATAGATCATTTGAAATTGAAGGCTAGTTAAGGAGCCGTATGAAACAAATATTCGTTTCATGTCCGGTTCAATAAGAGGAGGATAAAAAGATCCTATCTCATCGACACCATGAAAGCGTTTTTAATTTTACTTTTTACAGATCTATTAATAGGCTTTCATTCTCCTCATGGATGGGAAATATTAATTGAGTCATTTATGACATATCTTGGTTTTGCTCCAAACCAATATGTTGTTTCTCTTTTTGTTTCTACTTTCCCAGTGATTGTAGATACAGTCTTTAAGTATTGGATCTTTCGTCATCTTAATCGCGTATCTCCCTCTATTGTAGTAACTTATCATACGATGAGTGAATAAGCTTCCTTCTTTTTTGTTACGTCTACAGGTACCATGAGGTAAGGGGTGAGCTTAGTCTCTAGGCGCAGGGGAGGATTATCGATACATTTATGCAACAAATGCTCCATCGTAAAAGTTTTTTGTTCAAAACCTTTCTTTTTTTTATTTCTATTGTAAGTTTACTAGGTTTGCCTAACTTTTCTTATGCATATCCTGTCTTTGCTCAGCAAGGATATGAAAATCCTAGAGAGGCCACTGGTCGAATTGTTTGTGCTAACTGTCATTTGGCAAAGAAGCCAGTAGATCTTGAAGTTCCACAATCTGTTCTTCCTAATACAGTATTTGAAGCTGTAGTAAAAATCCCTTATGATTTACAAGCTAAACAAGTCTTAGGCAATGGCAAAAAAGGAGGGTTAAATGTAGGGGCGGTTCTTGTACTGCCTGAAGGGTTTCAACTCGCACCTCCTGAAAGGCTTTCTCCCGAGCTTAAAGAAAAAGTAGGTAATTTAGCTTTTCAACCTTACAATTCTGAACGTAAAAATATACTTGTTGTAGGGCCTTTACCAGGAAAAAAATATCAAGAGATTGTATTTCCGATTTTATCTCCTGATCCCACTACCCAGAAAGGTGCATACTTTTTAAAATATAGCTTTCATGTTGGTGGGAATAGAGGACGAGGACAAATTTACCCTAACGGGAGTAAAAGCAACAATACTGTGTATAGTGCCTCTTTGACTGGGACAATTACCCAAATTTCTAGTCGAGATAAGGGAGGTTTTGAAGTAACAATTGAAGCTGCTAATGGAGCTAAAGTGGTAGATGTAGTGCCGTCTGGGCCTACATTAATTGTATCGCAAGGCGATAGTATTAAGGCTGATCAACCTCTTACAAATAACCCAAATGTTGGTGGGTTTGGACAGGCTGATGCCGAAGTTGTTTTACAAGATCCTACAAGGCTTATTGGTTTAATTCTATTTTTTGGTTCTGTTATAATTGCTCAAATCTTCTTAGTTTTAAAGAAAAAACAATTTGAAAAAGTTCAGCTTGCTGAAATGAACTTTTAAATTCATTGAATTTACTAAAAAGAAATTCACTTTATCTTTTTAAAAAAAGAAACCAAGCATTTGTCCTTTTTGCTCAAAGCCTAAGTTGATCAACTTTTTGCAAGGAACTTTACAATATAAAGTACTCACAATTGAGTACAATCAGAAACTATGAGCATCAATAGGCCCTGTCTATCTAAGTGTGCCAAACAACAATTATGTTTTTTAAAAAAAAAGTTTTCTGTTTTACATGATTGTTATTATCAATTAATCTTTTATCGAAATAGTTTGTTTTCTCGACTTCGAGAAAACAGACTGTTATCGCAAAAGTTTAGCTTTCTGTTTTTCCAAGTAAACGTATATTTTTTTGAATTTATAGTTTTTATACATAGAAGAAAAAACTTTATTTATTTCTTTTTTATAATAAATGAAAACTCATACGTTCATATAAGACCAAGTTTAATATTCGCTTCCCCCTTTTATCCGTACATGTTGAGCATTCAAGGTCAATCAAATTGCTCCCAACAGATTTTTCAGTGGGATACGATTATAAAAACTCATCCCTTGGCTAAAGAGGTAATAGATTACTTAGGTGGGGCTTTTTTCGCTTTTTAAGAGCACCTTTATCAAATGTGTTTGTTATTTATATGTTCTAGTAGTATAATGATGGTGTAGGGAAAGGTTACTATGTGCTACACAAAGTTTGTGTGCACTGATCTACCCAATTTAGCCGCTCCCATTTACAAGGAGTAATCTAAGAAAGGAGGCTCTCATGTCGGGAAACACTGGGGAACGCCCCTTTGCAGACATTCTTACAAGTATTCGCTATTGGGTTATTCATAGCATTACAATACCTTCTCTTTTTGTTGCTGGTTGGCTTTTTGTAAGTACCGGTTTAGCTTACGACGTGTTTGGAAGCCCTCGTCCAAATGAGTATTTTACAGAAGATCGTCAAGAAGTTCCCTTAGTGACTGATCGTTTTGGCTCTCTAGAACAAATCAACGGCTTTACCAAAGGAATTTAGGAGGCATTTGTGACTATCGATAACAGTTCTTATCCAATCTTTACTGTCCGATGGCTCTCGGTGCACGCTTTAGCTGTTCCTACGGTGTTTTTTCTTGGAGCAATTACTGCAATGCAATTCATCCAGCGTTAAAAAACCTATAGGAGTATCGACATGACCGAGCCTAATCCAAACAAACAGGCCGTAGAGCTCAATCGGACAAGTCTCTACTGGGGGCTTCTTCTTATTTTTGTGCTTGCGATCTTGTTTTCAAACTACTTTTTTAACTAGCCTCTTAAGATCAGATAGCCTCATAAGCTTTCGATTGCGAGTTATAAAAAAAGAGTTACCGCTTTGAGTGAATACCAAAAACAAGGAGAAAAAATGTCCAACACTGGAACCACTGGAAGGATTCCCCTGTGGCTGGTTGGCACCGTGGCTGGCCTAGCCGTCATTACCCTGGTAGGGGTGTTCTTTTATGGTGCCTACTCGGGTTTAGGATCATCTCTCTAAAACCTTAGGTCCCAAAAAGAGTTTCGAATCGATTGAAAGGCGTAAGACATTCTTATGTGCCGGGCAGCTCGATTTAAAGAATCGAGCTGCCAATTTTGTTTTATTTTGTATAAAAACATAAGAGGTTGTATGACTAGTAACTCTAAACATGACGTTTCTTTCTTGAATAAAAAAGAAAAAAACAACAGCTTAATTCAAGAATTGCATTATAAGTACATTTCTTTGCGACTCTATTTTGTAATTACAAAACGAAGTTTACAATTTTTTTTACAAACAAACCTCATTTTCATTTCACGAAAATCTTATTTATTCATTAAAAAACTGAAATTTCAACTTTTCTATTATAGAAAATTTTTTGTTTTGTAAAGTTTTTTATTTCTAGTATAATTTCAGTTGGAATAATAATTGTGAGTTTTTGTTTATTTCGTATTTTTACTCAACTTCGATCAAAATGTAAAAACGAAACTGTTTTTTTCACTACAGCAAGCCCTAGACGTCAAAGTCTTCCAATTGCAGCCCTGAGCTGTAGTACATTTTTATCCTCTTCGTTCTCAAATCCTGGGTTACGAATAACTTACGAAAATAGTAATAATAATCATTCTTATAATAACTATAATCCTCAGGGAGCGCTAAAATTCAATAAGCCCTCAATCAGAAGTTCGCTTAACAATGAGAAAAAAAGCGCTAGTAACCACCAAAACAATTTAAACTTTAGATTATCTCGTTTTAAAGTAAAACCTATCCTAGTTGTCAAAAATGTGGCTCTTTGTGTTGCGGCTTACTATTGTGGTTCTCGTGCGCCTGAGGTGATAAGTGCTATTGTAAGCATAGCTATTAGATTGGGAAGATTAAAAATAGATATAGATACAGATGATAGTGCAACAATAGCTGGAAAAGTAGTTGAAAATTTATCGAACTTTGAGAGTGCATTTGATTTAACAAAAAAAGTTAATAAAGAAAGAAAAATAAAAGAGACAAAAATCACTATGGATATCATTGCTGAGCAAAAACGAGCTCATTATTATCTTCTCGATCTAATTGACAACGATACAAGTTTGCGAGCTCGTCTACAGAGCGCTTTTGTCAGCGATTTTACTTATTATGGTCAGAACGAATCTGCAACTCTTTGCCGATTAGAGATGATGCTACAGCTTTTTGAAGACCGAAAAATTGATATTTGCAAACATTATTTTGAACGTGGCTCGATTCAACCCATTTCTAATCTTTATGTTGCGACTAATTACTTATCTTGGTGGTTTTCAGAGTATTCGCTCAAAAAAAGCTCAGATTTATTCATTCAATCTTTCTTGTCTAACATTGCATTATTGACGAAAACTCTAAATAATAACATTGAAGATGTATTAAAATTAGACGAACCTTTTGATAACGTAAAGAATGAATTTATTCTTTTTAGAATTATAGGAGAAGCAATTAGTTATTTTCGTACCCAAATAATCATATTAAAATCTCAACCCTCTTTCAATGAAGTTAGTTCAACAGATTGTTTCTCTAACGAGCTAAAACAAAAGCTTATTTTTGAAAGTTTTTATGAAGGGTTTAGAAAGGTAAGCCAAAAACGCACTTTTATTTCTTACGATCACGAAGAAATTGCTAAACTGTTTGAAGAAGTCCTTCAAACATACTTTATTGATTAAACCTTTTTTGTCCGTAAAAAACAGAGAGAATAAATATTTATTCTCTCTGTTTTCATTTATTTTTTTACTAGGGTGTTATATTTTTAAATTTTATTTTTGCGTGATTCAAAGAGTTGTTATAAATTATAATATTTTATTTAAAATAACAAATAATTTTCTGTTAAGCTTTATTAAACAATGTTTCTTTTTTTCATTTTCAAAAAAATTTTCTATGTAAAAAGCTATTTGTTTCTTTTTTTCTTGTTTTATCAAGAATGCAATTACTCGTAAATTTTGTAAAAAGTGATTTATCAATATAAAAAAGACTGTTTGCAAGTATTTAAAAATTTTTTTATTTATATTTTTTATTTCTAATCTTACTTTAGAATAATAACATTGAAACAAATATCTGTTGTCATTTATATTTTTTATTTTAGATGTTGATCTTAAAACTTTATTTTTATAATCTGGTCGATCATCAATAGCATAAAACTTATTTTTGTCAATTTTTTTTGTAACATCGTTTAACTTTAAATTGAATTGAAAAGAAGCTTTTAATTGTTTGCTATTTTTGTTTTTAAAGATTATATTCTTTTTTATATAAACGTAGATAAAATTCATTCTGGTTAAATAGATCAAACCCCCATGTTTAAAAATGTTGAATATGTTTTCAATTTGTTCTTTAAGCTTAATATTTTTTTTAACTCCTTTTGTTTTCCAAAAGGAAATTTTTAATATTACTTCTTCGATTTGATTAATGGGAGAAAAAATTTTAATCAGTCTAAAATGAATTGTTTGTTGTAATTTTTGAAAGTGATTTTTCCAGCTTAATGAAACATTTTGTATAGCTATATTGTATGGTCGAATCAATTTATTTAAAATATGAGAAAAGATTTGTAATAAAGAATCAATTTTCACTAATAAAAATTGTATTATAATATTTTCTTTATTTATTATAAAGATTTCAATAGCACTAACAAAATTTCCTATTTTATTGAAAATAAATTTTGCTGTCATTACAATTTGTTGAGTAAATTTTTGACTAAAAGATAGTATTCTTTTTATATCAATAAGCATATCACTGTTTAATAATTGATCCCAATAGTTAATAAACGAGAGGTTTATAAATGTTAACTTTATTTGTTTTACTTTGGCTTTTAATTTATAATTATTTAAGAATTCTTTTGAAACTTTTAAATAACTTTTTAATTCTTTTTTGTTCATTTTATAATTTTTATTATTTATTTGTGAAATATGATTTGTTTTTATACTAGTAAGTAAATTAAAAGAAATATTTTTTTTTACGCTTATTATAGAAAATAGATTTAGTAAATTTGAGTGAATTTTTGTTTTTTTATAGAGTAAAAAAGAAAATTGTTTGTCCCATACATTTTCTATTTGTCTGTCGAAGTCAGATAAAATACTTTTTTTTCTACTAATAAATGTTTCAGGTACAAAACACTTATTGAAGGGGTGGGTTTTAAAGAAAGGCCAAGCATTGAATAAAGCCACAAATCCACTTACCCATAGAAAAATAAAAGATATTTGAGGAAAGGTACTTTTTCCTTTGTATGTTGCCCTTGCTTCTTGTTCTAAAATTGAATACATATGAGCACGAGGATATATTAAGCTAGTTGATTCTTGTGAGGCAATAAATTTAGCTTTAAAAGCGTATTCAAAAAGTCTTGTGCTTGGGTGTTGAAGCATTCTAGCTCGTAAACTTCCAAACATTTTATTTACTGTTAAATAATTAGAGAGTTGAAAAGCTGTTTTATTTGCTTTTTCAAGGGCTAGATTTGAATATTGAATAAATTTTATACTAGAAATTTTAGAGAAATCACCCGTGTTTTTTTTTCGAATGTAGTTTTGACTCTTTCGAACAAGACCTTTGAATTGGATTTTTGAGTTGGTTGCAGTAAGGCCCATTACCAACATTGTAGCGAAACTCATATTTTTTTTCTTACTCATATTTTTTCTTACTTATAATAACATTTATAAAAAAATTTGCATTTAGCATATATATATATATGCAAGCATTTGGTACAGCACATTTATAGTTTTTAGTAAAATACTTAGTTAAACAAAATTATAAAAAGTTACGAATAATAAAATAATATCTAGTTTAAACAGGCTCTGATAGCTTCAATTTTAGTTGAAGCTGAGAGTACAACTAAAAAGATAAAAAAAACTCAAAATCCAGATGAGCAAAAAACATTAGATAAAACAATTGTTTTTATTCTAGGGTATTTTTATAGCTATTTTAATGTTTTTATTTGGTTTTATAGTTTTCTTAGGTTATTTATAATTTTAATTTAAAAAAGAGCCGCATATACTTTGAGCAGACACAAATATAGAAATAAGAGGTTGACACTTTAGAGCAAACATGTTATTCTATAAAGAGAATTACTCTTTCGATTTGCATATGCAAACCAAAATAGCAATCCTTTCTCTATGGCATACGATTTGTTTTAGCATGACTTATAGGCTTCAAGGGAAAAGGGCCTTACGGTGGATACCTAGGCATTCAGAGGCGAAGAAGGACGTCGTGGCCGACGAGATGTTCCCGGTAGATGGGATTGTTTGAGAGTCTGGGTACTTTTTTTTGCGTCACGTCAAAAATAGTTAAAAAACAAATTACTTAGAAGATTTTCCTGGGCACTTTGGCTATGATATCAATCAAGTGATAACTTCAATCCTTTGTGATGACACAAAACGAAAAATGTATGCAATGGTTAAAGTTACGACTGAACGTTACGTAGCTTCGCTTCATTTGGACTTTGAAGAGTGTCCTACTGCTCTAAATCTTTTACTTTTCAATGAAGTGCCCTCTTATTGGCAGTTTCATAGGAATAAAGTCGATGACTCTATTAACAATGTTTTACATACCTCTCTTTTAGAAGGAAGTTCTGGGGCTGATTATCCAGAGAGAGAAGTTGTTAGAGCAGCGTTAAATAAAGATAGGTTTTCTTCGTTTCATAAAAATAGAAAAAACGAATTGAAAAATATGCATTATAAACTTCATTATCAAAGAACAAAGTTTAAGCTTAATAAAGCTACTAATAAAGTGTTGAATTCTTTACAAACGGTAACCTTAGTTGCTTTTTTTGAACGAAAAAACCCTAACTTTAGCCCATACGTAGAGAAACTAATAAAAAGTCACGGTCGAGGTCCCACGCAGGTACTTTTTCCCACTTTTGCAGAAAATTTTCTTATTTGTTCTGAAACTGAAAATACTGAAGATAAAATTACAGATACGGAATAATAAGGCTTGACTTTGTTTTCAAATCAGTTGTGCGAGCTATGCGTTGCGCTGATGGTGGAACGTGCCTCTGCTTGACAACTTAAGAACAGGCTTTTCTATATGACACACGATTTTTTAGCATAAACTTTTTTTAGTATAAGCTGCAGAGCGATGAAGGTTCAAGGAAAAAGGAGATTACGGTAAATACCTAGTCACTCAGAAGCGAAAAAAACAAAGTATAATGTTAAAAATAAAAGAATTAATATTAAAATAGGTTCGATATTAAGTAAAGTTTATTCTTTTATACAAAGATAAAAAAATACAAAAAGAGTTAGATGAGATTTGCATCATTAGTCTCGATTTCACAAAAATTTCCTTTGTTTTTGAAAACCAATTAGATCTTATCTTATAATTGATCACATGATTGCATTAGAGCTTATCCTTACCTGGGACTCTAAGAGCTTTGATTTCAATGAGATTTTGAATCCAACCCTAAATTTATTAGGGAACTAGTTACGCAAAAAATTGAAAGGGAATGAGCTTTTGAAAGAATCTAAAGTCATTTATACGTCATCAATAGATGCGTGGAATGGTTTTTGTCCAATTTATAAAGTGGTTCTTTTATCTCATAGGCAGGAGACCGCCTTGCAATTCAATTCCCTTCGCCTGGATTTAAAAAAGCATTATCATCCTTTAACTATATACGTGTATAACCTAATGCCAGAGTACATTGACAATACTTTTCAACAAATTGCATTGTTTTTTACGCTTGGTACCGGTTATCTAGATAATTTAAATTCTAAAAAATTTTGTACTCTTGTGCAGAAAAAGTCAATTATTTAGTGAAAAAAGATTTGGTGAATTAGCCATCGAAGCTAGAAAGGTTATAAAAAAGACTAATTTCATATGCTATGAAAAAATTAGAGCTAAAATCAAGTTTGTACGATGTTATTATAAAATAAAAAGCACTTTTTTTCTAAAAAGTTTTAATTCGCCTGCTGATTCTTTTGACTTAGAATTTTATGATATGATATTTTTAACTAGTACTCTTTTTGCTCGTTTTCTTCCTCTTTCTGTTTTCTTTTATAAGATTTGAAATCGATGCGTTTTGGTCCCGGTTGCACTCTGTGCATGTAGGCATCATGCTCGATATGTGCGATAATAGATGTG
>Ga0316217_10000085_pt1 | contig 135456 bp, 106 predicted proteins | sample 1anoAmetaG_FD_203633 | JGI IMG/M metagenome (GOLD analysis project Ga0316217, IMG submission 203633) | Freshwater microbial communities from Trout Bog Lake, Wisconsin, USA - 1anoA | ecosystem: Environmental > Aquatic > Freshwater > Lake > Hypolimnion/Profundal zone | place: USA: Wisconsin... | reverse complement strand
TCGTCGCGGGGGTGGAGATCTCGATTTTGAGACCCGGAAATCCCCCCCCCCACCCCCGCCCACCCACAAACTGACAACTGACCACTGACCACTGACCACTGACAACTGACCACTGACCACTGACAACTGCCTCTCCATTACCTCCGGCACTCCCCCATCCCCCAAAAGTCATTCCAAATCCCTCACAATTCCCCTCCCCTTCCTCAATTTTTTCTAATCTCAGCCGATGCATCCCTTGTGGAGGTCTTCCAGGATGCCCGACTACAACGCTCCCTCTTTCCTGCTCGCTTCGCCGGAACCCGCGCTCCTTACCGCCTTTGAATCGGTCCTGCTGGCCTCCGGCGCGCGCGTTGAAATCGCCCTCTCCGCCGAGGCCGCCCTGGCCTCCATGACCGGCCCCCAGCCCCCCAGCCTGGCGCTGCTCGATATCAATCTCCCCGGCATGGATCCCCGCCTCACCCTCATCCGCCTGCTCGCCACCGTCCGCGCCGACGAGGCCTGCAAGCGCCTCCCCATTGTCCTCATTGCCGACACGGTCTCCCAGGAATGGATCGACCGCCTCGCCGAGGGCGTCATTGACGACCTGCTTCTCCGCGCCGACGAGCAGGCCTACTGGCAGCTCCGCCTCAACATGGTCCTGCGCACCCGCGGCCAGGCCCGCGAACTCGAATCCCTCCGCGACGCCGCCGTCATGAACGCGCAGATGGACCGGCTCACCGGCATCTACAACCGGGAAACCCTGCTCTCCATGCTGTTTCGGGAGACGGACCGCGTGCAGCGCATGAACTCCTCGCTCTGCATGGTCCTGTTTGACCTGGACGACTTCGGCCACTGGAACGAGCGCCTGGGCACGGAAATCTGCGACGAGCTGCTCTGCCAGGTGGTCGGCCGCACCACGCGCCTTCTCCGCAGCTACGATCTGTTCGGCCGCGCCGGCAAGGACGAGCTCCTGGTCGCTCTGCCCGGCTGCAGTCCCGTCAACGCCGTCATGCTTGCCGAGCGCATCCGCCTTGACGTCTTTGCCTCGCCCTACCGCGTATCCGGCGAGTCCATCCGTCTCTCGGCCTGTTTTGGCATCGCCGCCAGCCAGGGCCGCTCCCCGGTCGTCGTCCTGCGCGAGGCGGAACAGGCCCTGCAATCGGCCAAAATCGCCGGACCCGAGTCCATCCAGTGCTTCAGCGAATCCATCTTTCCCGCCCCCGCGCCGGTCACCTACCTCACCGCATCCTCCACCGACGAACTCCTCGCCTGGTAGAAAGCAGCCCGCCCGCACAAATTCCGCGGACGCTTGCCGACTTGCCGGTATTAATATGTCTCGCCATCATCGCGAAGTCTTCGCTCGGCTTCTCATCTGTCGGCGCTTGGATGCGATCTCAGTTGCAATTCGATCCACACAAGCAGGGAGAACCGTCCGAATCTGGCACTCCCAGAATCGCAGAACGCTAAAGGCGCTGCCCGTCAAAGCCTCGTTCACGGCCCTGTCCCTTGCCTTGTTTCGCTCTATCTTTCCCACCCAGTAGTCGGCGTTTGTCTTCGGAATGTGCCCGCATCTAGGGCATCCGTGCCAAAAACAACCGTCTACAAAAATGGCGACTCTACAATCCTTAAAGAAGAAGTCAGGTACTCCGAACACCTCCTTGGGGTGAAGAGTCCAGCCCCGGATCCCACGCTCCGCTACCGCCCCGCGGAGCCTACCCTCCGTCGAACTGTTGCCGCGCGAGCGTATAGCACGCATATTGTCACGGCGCGAAGCGGACGTATTCGCGAATGCCCCAAACATCGACAGATAGTTTACAATCGTGGCGAAGCCATGCCTATCGAAATCCAGCGCGTTGAAGTGAAGAGCCTTCTATTCGACCCGCATAACCCGCGCCTGCCCGGTGAGTTCGGCGAGAGCGAAAAGGATATATTCCGCTTCTTGGTAGATGCGATTGGTGTGGACGACCTAATTGATTCGATGGCGTCGTCAGGAGTCATCGAAGGCGATCCAATTATTGTTAGGCCCGCCGAGGCCGACGGCAATTTTTATGTAATTGAAGGCAATCGCAGGCTAGCCGCACTGAAATTACTTAATGGGCAAAAAATCGGCGACGGCAAGCCCGAACCGCTTCTTCCTACAGTTTCTCCCGAAATCGCCGAGTCCTTTAAGAAGGTAACGGTTCAGTACGGCTGGGACGAGGAAAAGCTAGACGCTTACCTTGGCTATAAGCATGTTACTGCAACCAGGGAGTGGCCTCCAGAAGCTAAAGCTCGATTCGTTTTGGAAAAGAGCAAAGGCGATTTATCCGCAGAGAGTCTTCTGCGTTTCGCCAAGCGCTTGGGGACAACTTTGCCTACTCTGCGTCGCTGGTTGATAGCATATTTGACCCTTAAACAAGCTGAGAAGGTTGGGCGATTTGACCCTGCGGATGCTCCAAGTAAGCGATATTTTGGAACATTTTACACTTTGCTTGGGAGCCGGGAGGTTCAGAGGTTTTTGGCCTTAAGTTCTGAACAGTTAACAGATGCTCCTGTCCCTCAAGACCATTTGGAAGAGCTTGGCGAGTTCATTAATTGGACCATTGGGACGAAAAAATCACCCCCGTTCGTGAACAGTAGGTCTCAGCAAAAGCTCGATGCTGTGTTGGCTAGTCCAAACGGCCTTCAGCATTTCCGCAACAAGAAAAATCTTGATGCAGCGCTTTTATACACCGAATACAACTCTGGTGAAATTACCGCAAAACTCCTAAGCGCTGCCTACACAATCGAGGAGTGCCTGACGAAGATATTTGACGTTAAGGACGATGCGAGGGTAATCGCTGCCATCGAGAGCTTAGAAGGCGCCATGGAAAAGCTCAGAGTTAACACTGCTGATACCAAAGCTGGAGCACCGCGCTAGAGATGGCAACAATTGCTGAAATTGCCGATGTAGTTGAGCTGCAGGCATGGGCGAGCGGTAGGCCAGAGACTTCAGGTTCGCTCAAAGCGCTACTTCAAGCGGCTCTAGATAATGTTTCTGAGCAGGACGCTGAAACGCTGGCACAGAACCTTATGGACGAGTTTTCCTCTCGGCAACAGCTATTGGGCGTTGCTTACCCGTTTGACTGTGACGGCTATAAGCTGGAACTAGGGCACACAGAGCCGCAAAATACTACATATTTGTTCTGCCTAGGCCTCAGCCTGCTCCCATCCGCCGAAATCAATAATGACCAAAGGAGCCGGCAGTTCGAGACCATCGTTATGAACGCTGCGAAGCAGTTTTTTGGAGCGGATGGTCTGAGAATTGGAGCGCCGTGGCACACCGAGGAATTCCCAACATATGGCGCACTGCTTGATAGAGTCATTGATCTGATCCCCGACCTCGGAGAAAAACTGAGAGAGAATGCTCCGGGCGGCGGCGACGGAGGATGGGATGTGCTCATCGTAAAGGGATTTAAGGATGAGAAGTTCCCCCGGCTAATTGCATTGGGTAATTGCGCAACAGGCCGGCATGATTGGAGGCAGAAGGGGTTTGAAACCTCAGCTTGTTGGTTTTGGGACTTTTTCAGCCATAAGCCTCACAACGTATACCTGACATTCTTCGCGGTACCATTCGTGATGGACGAAGAAATCCGAATTAAGAAACACGCGCCAACAAATTTAACCTTCGATAGATTTCGAATCTGCGAATTTGCGCCGCTATCCATCGAAGGTGCGGCTGAATGGTTGTCAGGGCAGAAAGAACAGGCGTTAGCCATTCCAATTATTTAGCCCAGAGGCCACTTAATCCACTGAGAACCGCATTGAATAGAGGCGGGGGCACTGCGTTCCCTATCATCTGAAATCTGTCCCTCACCGTTCCGTGATCCCATGTGAATGTGTCTGGGAAGCCTTGAACCGCAGCGCACTCACGGTATGCTAGACGCCTCGCTCTTCCCTCGTGCTCAAATTCCCACTTGTCAGTATGAATTCTCGTCAGAGGCGGACTCATTGGATGCAGAGGCACATGTCTCCAGTGCCCCACAATGCAAGGACTGGGTTCGTCCCAATCGTGACGTCGCCGCCGAGACAAGTAGTACCAATGAAAGGGCTCGTCATTGAACTCTCCCGTAGGCCACTCAGGAAGCCCGCTGAGAACATCTTTCTGGACAGCAAATGGAAGTAGTTTCCCTGACTCCCCATGAGTTGGAACAGGAAAGCTGTATTCGAAATCTACGTTGGACCTTACACCAACCAAGAAGACGCGCCGCCTGTTTTGAGGGACACCGTAGTTCCTTGCGTTCAGGATTGCCCATTTAACCCGATACCCTGCCAACCGATAGCGACGAAGTTGATTTTCAAGTAGACCTCGACTTTCTCCGTATGCCATACCATTCACGTTCTCGACAATGAAGGCAATGGGCTTAATCTTTCGCAGAGCTCGGTCGAACTGCTGGTAAAGAAAATTGATTGGCGCTCCCCAATCACGCTTTCCGCCTTGTGTGTAGCCCTGGCACGGATAGCAACCAACAAGCAGCTCAGCCGCAGGAAATTCATCGTATTTGGCAATGTCGCCACACTCGATTTTTCCTGAACCTAGGTTCGATTCATAAGTTTGACAAGCTGGTTCCCAGACATCATTTGCCCAAACGACGTCGTAGGCACGGCCAACAAGCGCGAGGTCGGACCCTCCGCAGCCGCTGAAAAGCGAAATAGCCCGAACGCCTGTTGTCTTAGAAGCTTCCAACATAGTCTTCAGTCACTCAAATTGAGGTTACCCCTTCTTCGTAATTGAGAATAACACCCAGGGCGCTGAGGCTATACAGTGTGTCAATGTACCGCTCAAACTCACGTGAAATGAGATCAGTTCTGAGAAACGCCGATGTCGCCCGGAGAGATTCTCGGCTGTTCCAAATCGCCTCCTCCCAAAGCCCCACCGCCAGCCCCATCGCCCTCAACCACCCCACCGCTACGCCCGCAGTTGCCGTCCAGCTCCAGCCGCGCCCCCTCCCGCAAACCCTTCCGCATCGTCCCCATCCCATTCCCGAGTTCAGCCCCACAGTCGTGAAAACCGCAAAAAAAGACCGCCAAATAGGCGGTATTTGCACGTATTTAACCGGAAATAAGCCCAATTTGACCTCCCGCCGGGTATGTATAAGCAACCCTTTCTCCCCGTTCGGCCCCTTTCCGGCAGCCAATCCGCAATTGCGGGTGGTCTAAAGGGTTAACCCCTCAACGCATCGCAACCCTCCAGGCGAACATTAGCCCCAAAACGCAACCCTCCATGCGAACATTCCGTGGGTATTCCGCACCTTATAAGCAACCCTTTCGGGCCCCGCCGCGGCCTCCATGGGCCGGGATGGCTTCGTTGCGGGCGCCTCGGATTCCTGCCCGCGTCCCCCTCGGCGCGCAAGCGCGGCTGCCCCACCGCCGGTGGTCGAAGGTCAAGGGGAGAGAATGCTCTTTAGCGCGCAAGCGCGGCTGCCCCACCGCAGGTGGTCGAAGGTCAAGGAGAGAGAATGCCCTTCAGCGCGCAAGCGCGGCTGCCCCACCGCAGGTGGTTAGTTCCCGTCCGGCCCCGGCTCTTCCTTCCGGCAGCACGATCCCGTCCGCGTCCGGCTCACAAAGTAGACGCCCTCGGGAGCCTCCACTGAGAATCGGTCCGTGTCGCCATCGGCCACGTCCAGCACCAGGCCATCCTGCGCCAGTTGCGCCGGCTGTCCCGATCCCAGATAGAAGGGCGTGTCTTCCACAAAGCCCATCAACACATCTCTCGATCCGATGCGGAATTCGCTTTGCTTCAGGCACAGGGGCACGCTTCCATCGCAGCACCCTCCGCCTTGATGGAACAGCAGCGGCCCATGCCGCTTCTTCAGTTCCCGCAACAGCGCCGCCGCTCGTGCCGTCGCCTCGATGGGAGCTTTCGTTTCAGAGCTTTCGTATATGTCTGCAGACACGCGGTTTACCTCCGATTCAATCGATGCCGGAATGGGGAAGATGAAAGCGCAACCGGTATCCACGTGTCTCTATCAACCGGGCCCTGCAGGGCGGAGTCGTTCCCCCCGCCCTGCAAGCCTGGTGCACCCGCAGTCTAAAAGAACCCCATCGCCTTGGTGCTGTAGCTGACCAGCAGGTTCTTGGTTTGTTGATAGTGGTCCAGCATCATCCTGTGCGTCTCGCGGCCAAAGCCGGACTCCTTGTATCCGCCGAATGCCGCGCCGGCAGGATAAAGGTGGTAGCAGTTGGTCCAGCACCGCCCCGCCTTGATCTCCCGGCCCACGCGATACGTGTTGTTCATGTTGCGCGACCACACGCCCGCTCCCAGCCCGTACACGGTGTCGTTGCCAATCTCGATGGCGTCTTCAATCGTCTTGAACTTCGTCACCGAAACCACCGGCCCGAAGATCTCCTCCTGGAAGATGCGCATCTTGTTGTTGCCCGCAAAGATGGTCGGCTTCAAAAAATAACCATTTTCGAAATCGCCGCCCAGGTGCGCCCTCTCGCCGCCGGTCAGGCACGTCGCGCCTTCTTCCCTGCCAATCCGCATGTAGTCGAGATTCTTGTTCATCTGTTCCTTCGACACCTGCGGCCCCATCATCGACGTGGGGTCCAGCGGATTGGCTACCTTGATCTTGTTCACGCGGGCCACGGCGCGCTCCATGAACTTGTCGTAAATCGATTCCTGAACCAGCGCGCGCGACGGACAGGTGCACACCTCTCCCTTGTTGAAGGCAAACAGCGCAAAGCCCTCCAAAGCCTTGTCCAGAAAGTCGTCGTCCGCGTCCATCACGTCCGCAAAAAAAATGTTCGGCGATTTTCCGCCCAGCTCCAGCGTCTGCGGAATAATGGGCTCCGATGCGTACTGCATGATGAGCCTTCCGGTGGTCGTTTCTCCCGTAAAGGCAATCTTGGCAATGCGCTTGTTTGACGCCAACGCCTTGCCAATCTCTCCGCCCGGTCCGGTGATCACGTTCAGCACCCCCGGAGGCAGCAGATCGCCCACCAGTTGCGCAAAAATCATCAGGCTCAGCGGCGTGTTCGATGCCGGCTTGATCACCGCGCAGTTGCCCGCCCCCAGCGCCGGAGCCAGCTTCCAGGCAGCCATCAGCAGCGGAAAATTCCAGGGAATAATCTGCCCCACAACGCCCAGCGGCTCCTTGAAGTGGTACGCCACGGTCTCCAAGTCCAGATCGCTCAAGGCCCCCTCTTCCGCCCGCACGCAGGCGGCAAAATAGCGGAAGTGGTCTGCTGAAAGTGGCACATCGGCGTTGCGCGTCTCGCGTATCGGTTTGCCGTTGTCCAGCGTCTCGGCCAGCGCCAGAATTTCCAGGTTCTGCTCGATCGCATCGGCAATCTTCAGCAGCACAGCGGCCCGCGCCGCCGGTGAGGTGTGGCCCCATTTCTCCTTGACTGCGTGTGCCGCATCCAGGGCTAGTTCCACGTCCGCCGGCCCGGAACGCGCAAATTCGCAAATCGGTTCCGCGTCAATCGGGCTCTGGCTCACAAAATACCGCCCCGTGGTCGGCGGTACCCACTTCCCACCAATAAAGTTGTCGTATCTTGAGCGGACACCCGCTTTATGCAGGGTCTCAAGAGCCTCATGAATCGATGTCTGGCTGGTTGCTGTTGCCATCTTCGTTTACCTCCTTGGCTCGAAGATGTTCCATCCTACTCCGCGCTAATTCCCTTGCCAAGCGCGCAATTCAGCAGTCCCCAAGCCTCCCGGCCGCCATAGCCGGCCCCGGGCAATTCCGCCCTTGCGCCGCACTCCGCGTCCACACGCTAAGTCCGGCCCTGCGCATCAACCCGGCTCCGGCGATTATCCTGAAGTGTGACCACCAGCCCAGCTGCACCGCCCAAAGCCCCGCTTCGCAAGCGTTCCCTCCTCGTCTATTTTCAGTGGCTTGGCCTCGCCGTGGCGTTGCTTTGGTTGCTTGCCGCCCTCACCCTTGTGGCCGCCCGCTGGATTGACCCGCCCACCACCGCGGTGCACGTCCAGCGCCGCCTCCAGGCCTGGATTCACAACAAGCCCTATCGCGAGCGCTACACCTTCGTCCCCCTCAGCCAGATCTCGCCCAATCTCCAGCACGCTGTCATCTCCGCGGAAGACGGACGTTTTTACCAGCACCATGGGTTCGATTGGCACGCCATCCAGGTCGATGCCGAGGAGGACATGGAAGGCGGGCGCATGCGCGGCGGTTCCACCCTCACGCAGCAACTCGTCAAAAATCTCTTCTTCGGAACCGGCCGCTCTTTCCTCCGCAAAGGCGCTGAAACCACCCTGGTGCCGGTCGCCGAACTGGTCCTCGGCAAGCGTCGCATTCTGGAGCTCTATCTCAACGTGGTCGAGTGGGGCCCCGGCGTTTACGGCGCAGAGGCAGCCTGCCTTTACCACGACAAAACCGCTGCCCGCTCCATCGACCGCGATCAGGCTGCACGCCTCGCCGCCGTTCTCCCCGCCCCCCTCAAGCGCCGCCCCGAACGCATGAACGGCTACAGCGCCATCATCCTCAAACGCATGCGCCAGGTCGGCTGGTAATCTCGTCCAGTGCATCGGCAGTTTGTCATCGCGTGAGCCAACAATAGAGTGCTATGTTCAAGGCCACCGGCGCAGCAATGAAGTGTCTGCTACCCTGTAATCCATCCCAAGGTTTTCCTGCGCCATGCCACGTTCCCTTCCACCGCAGCTCTCTCTCCGCTCTCCGGCCCGGCCCTGGGCGCTCCGCGACACCATGGCCGCGGCAGGCCTTTTTGCGGCCACGGCGGCCGTAGTGCTTTGGCAAAACGCGCATGTTGCGGTGCTCTTCGATCTCAGCTACATCCTCAACACCGCGCAACGCATGGCCCTCGGCCAGATGCCCTACCGCGACTTCCCCCTGCCGCACGCGCCCCTCACCTTTCTTCTTCAGGCTGCCATCGTCCGCATCGCGGGCAGGGTCTTTTTTCACCACGTTCTCTATTGCGCCATCACCGGCGGCCTGGGCACGGTGCTGGCGTGGAGAATCGCGCTCTCTCTCTTGCGCGGGCGCGTATCCGCCGCCTTCGCGCTGTCTCTGCTCCTTGCCGCGCCGCTTGTTTTCCTCGGCATCTACTGCATCGTGCCCAACCCGGAGTACGACTGCGACTGCGGCTTCTGGCTGCTCGTCGCCTTGTGGATGCTGCTGCAGCTCGATCGAAGAGCAAGCCCGGCCTTTGCCTTTGCGGCAGGTGCGCTGGCCTGCGTTCCCATCTTCTTCAAGCAAAACATGGGCCTGCCGTTTCTCCTGGCGGCCGTGGGCGCGGTCCTGATCCTGCTCGTCCTCAAAGCTCTCCCGCACTGGCGCGCTCCCGATGAGGCGTCGCACGCGCCGTCGCTGCTCGCCTTCCTGGCCGGCGCATGCTCTGCCCTGCTGGGCGCTCTGCTTGCGCTCCATCTCACCGCTGGCCTCGGCAACTACCTTCACTGGACCATCCAATATGCGGGGCAGCGCCGTATGCCGGGCCCCGCCCTCATGCTCGGCGTCTATCGCGATTCCTCGCTGGCCTGGACGCTTCCCTCGGTCGCCGTTGCCCTGCTGCTTTTGTGGGCGGCCCATCCCGCGCGCGGCTTCATCGCTCCAGGTGCGCGATCCAAACTCCTCGGGACGCGCATCGCCGCCTTCGCACTGCTCGCCGCTCCGTTTCTCTTCACGCTCGGCTCCCTCGTGCTCTATGACGACGCCGACGAGCGCGGTGACAGCCTGCTCCAGCTTTGGCCGCTGCTGCTCCTGCTCGCCGCCGCTTTGGCCCTCGCCAATGTATGCGCATTGCGCCGCCGCCCCTGCCTGCGCGCCTTCCTGCCTCTCCTTCTGCTCGCCGCCATCCACGGCGCTTTTCTCTCGCAGCAGCTTTGGGGCTCCACCTACGGCATCTGGCCGCTGCTCATCCTGCTCCTCGCGGAGCTGCTGGCGTTTCTTGGCCCCCTCAGCGCGCGCGCATCCGCTCCTCCCTGGTTCGTTCCCGGGCTGGCCGCGCTTCTCTCCGTCACCATGCTTGTCTGCGGAGCCTTTTACACCCTGAGCGAGGAGCGGCTCTCCTACGCCAATCTTCCCGGCGGCCCTTCAGCGCACTCCTCGTTTCCCGCGCTCGCGGGGCTCGCTGCGCCGGGGCCGTATCTTCCGGAGTTCGACGAACTGCTCCGCTTCGCCCAGGCCGGCATTCCCTTCGAGGACGGAGTCGTTCTCATCCCCGGCGAGGAGCCGTTTTATTTCGCCACCGGCCGCGCCCCGCAATTCCCCGTCGCGCTCTTCGATCCCACCATCGATCCCTATGCTCCGGACCAGATCGCATCCCTCGCCCGCTCCCGCAACATCCGCTGGCTCATCGTGAAACGCAATCTGCAGCTCAAGGAAGATCCAACGCCCGGGCGCGATGCCACACTCCATCTGCTCCAGAGCCAGTTCACGCTGGCCGCCAGGCTGCGCGGTTACGACATCTATCGCCGTCCATAACCAGGTTGCTGGCCAACCGCTCCGCGCCGTAGGCGCAGTGTTTGTTCACTCTTGTCCAAAATAGCTTTTGAGCAAATGGGTCTGGCTGCCCTCCTTTGCGGTGTATCAGAATGACTTTGTCGAGAAGTCGCTGAAAACCGCTTGGGAGGGCGTCAACAATGGTACAAGTCGCGAGTTTGTTCAATCAACTGCTGCATCATTTTCCTCGTTTGGAATTCGGGAGCCTGGTCAAGAAGCCGGGTGCCCCATCCATTTCGCGTTCTTTGCGAAATGGGTGGGAAACCACGAACCCCCACCCGCGCGTCCTTCTATTTCCAATTACCTGCCGGGTGCCCCATCCATTTCGCGTTCTTTGCGAAATGGGTGGGAAATCACGAACCCCCACCCGCGCGTCCTTCTATTTCCAATTACCTGCCTTTTGCAGATAATTACCCCGACAAGGCGCACAATCGTTCCATAGTGTCTTTTTGAACCAGCGCTGTATAAGCAACTCCAACCGCAAAGAAAAGATTTCCGGAGGGTGCAGCGGGCTTCAGCCACCTGGAAAGAGAGCCTGTAAATATCCTCCGGCAGTGGGTACCAGACCGAAGGTCTGAACAATAAGGCAAGGAACAATCAATGTTGTTCCATAGGAGAGCCGGAGGCTTTAGGGTTGGTGGCCCCTCAAAGGGACCGGAGCCCGAGCGCTCCATGCCAATAGAAACCAGTCGCCCCGTGCAGGCAGAAACCAGTCGCTATGCGCCATCAGAATCCCAGTCGCCCCGCGCCGGCAGAAACCAGCCGCCCCGCGCAGGCAGAAACCAGTCGTCCCGCGCTGGCAGAAACCAGTCGCTCCTCGCCAGCAGAATCCCAGTCGCCTCGCGCCGTAGGCGCAGCGTTTATTAGCCCCGCGCTTCAGCGTGGGGTGGGGTTGGCATAACCAAACAATGGAACCGGAGTCCCGTAGGGACGGCGCTTCGGCAACGCTCCCATCCTTTTCGCGCTTGCGAAAGGAATGGAATATACAAACCAGGGGCGAATCCAGTAAACGTCAAACTGCGGCTGTATCCCTGGCAGAGCCGGGGGGTTCCCTGTTGTATGAGCGGCCGGGTTTCAGAAACGCGCCGCAAGAACTTTTCACACGAATCAAATGTGTCCACCTACCGCATCGCGGTAAAAAACCTCCAAAAGCGCCAAAAACACCCGTAACTCCTTATGGCAGACGATTCTGCAAATAACCATAATAGAATGAGTATTTTACAGCGAACACCCCTCCCTAAGTCTTTATTCCAGAGGATTTTACGTCCAAAATACCCGTGGGGGGGGGTAGGCAGGTGATCTAGGTCACGGGGCCTCCCGGACAGGTCTTCGCCGCCGGGCTGAGGGTTCGCTGCGGAGACCGGGAATTCCCGCCCCATCAACCCCTGTGCGGGCCCATGAAACAATGCATTCCATGACCGGATTGCACAACAACTCGCTTGGCCTGTACGTTTCCATCCCCTTTTGCCGGTCGAAGTGCACCTATTGCAACTTTGCTTCGGGAGTGTACCCCGCCAGCGAGCACGCGCGGTATGTGGAGCGCGTGATTGCGGATATGAAAGGGGCCGGGGAGTGGGCCGGGCGGATGAGACTGGAGCTGCCGCGGCGGGTGGATACGGTTTACCTGGGCGGCGGGACGCCGAGCCTGCTGGCGCCCGGGCTGCTCGAGCGGCTGTTCGGCGCGATGCGGGCGGAGTTCGACCTGGATGCGGACGCCGAGATCACCGTGGAGTGCGCGCCGGGGCAGATTGCCGACGGGACGCTGGCCGCTCTGGTGGCCGCGGGCGTGAACCGGGTGAGCCTGGGCGTGCAGTCCTTCATGGACCGGGAGGCGCAGTCGAGCGGGCGGCTGCACAGCCGGGCCATTGTGGAGAACGATCTGCGGCGGCTGCGCGCGGCCGGGATTGCCAACCTCAACGTGGACCTGATTGCCGGGCTGGCCGGGCAGACCTTCGCTTCCTGGGAGGAGTCGCTGGCGGCGCTGGTAGGCTCCGGCGTTCCGCACGCCAGCGTGTACATGCTGGAGGTGGACGAGGACTCGCGGCTGGGCCGGGAGATGCTGGCCGGCGGCGCGCGTTATCACGCTGAACTGGTTCCCGAAGACGACGCCATTGCGCAGATGTACACGGCTGCAATCGACAGGCTGGGCGCGGCGGCAGTGGTGCAGTACGAGATTTCCAACTTCTGCCGCGCGGGGTTTGCCTCGCGCCACAACCTGCGCTACTGGCAGCGGCGGCCCTATCTTGGGCTGGGGCTGGATGCTTCCTCCATGCTGCGGGAAGCATTACCGGTTGCCGGGCGGGATGAACCGGGCTACGTGCTGCGGTCCACCACGACGGACGATCTGGGCGCGTTTCTTGAGGGGGCTATGCCGGGGTCCCCGCGGACGGGTCTTGGTTCGCGGGGTGGGAAGCTGGCCGAGACGGCGTGGCTTTCTCCCGCGCGGCAGCACGAGGAGGCCTGGTTCCTGGGCCTGCGGCTGAACGCGGGCGTAGAGGTGCCGGCGCTCGAGCGGGAGTTTGGCCCGGAGACGGTGGCGCGGGCGCTTGCGGTGGTGGCGCGGCTGGCCGCGGACGGGCTGCTGGCGGCCGACGGCAAGACCGTCCGGCTCACGGCGCAGGGACGTTTGCTCTCAAACGACGTGTTTCAGGAGTTTCTGGGGCTGGATGTGGAAGAGAGCCGGACGCCGCACAGGGGTTGATAGGGCCCGAATTCCCGATCCTTGATCCCTGATCCCTGATCTCTGATCTCTGTTATGCAATCATTGAGTCCAGGAGACCTGTCTATTGAAAGCCTGGCCGATCCTGGCAATCGTATTCATACAAGCCATTCTGTTCCTTGCTCACAAGTTCATCTTTCACACATGGGTGGTCTTCTGGGGCAACCTTGGCCCGGCTTCAACCATGGCGCTGCGCGATGCGCTGTTTCTGCTGGCTTTCAGCTTCATCGTCGCCGCCGTGCTCAGCTTCCGCTTCTCCAGCCCTCCGGTCGCGCTGTTCTACAAGCTCGCCGCCGTCTGGCTGGGTTTCCTTGACTTCTTCCTGATGGCTTCCTGTCTCAGTTGGCTGGCCTGGTACGCGCTCCAGCTTTCCGGCCTGCATCCTGACCCGGCCCATGCCCGCCCCCTCATCGCCGGCGTTCTCTTCTCCCTCGCCATTTTTGCCGGCATCTACGGCCTGCTCAATGCCCGCCGGATGCGCATCCGGCGCATTCCCGTGCATCTGGCCAACCTGCCCGCGTCCTGGCGCGGACGTACGGCGCTTCTGGTCAGCGACCTGCACCTGGGCCATGTCAACGGCCTCGGCTTCAGCCGGCGCATCGCAGCCCTGGCCGCCAGTCTCCGTCCGGATATCGTATTCCTGCCCGGCGACCTTTTCGACGGAACCAAAGCCGATCCCGGCCTTCTCGTCGCCCCGTTCAAGCAGCTCTCCCCGCCCTTCGGCATCTACTTCTCCACCGGCAACCACGATGAGTTTGGCAACGTGGCTCATTACACCGCCGCGCTCACCCGCGCCGGCATCCGCGTCCTGTCCAATGAGAAAACCGACGCCGACGGCCTCCAGATTCTCGGCGTCCCTTATGGAGTCACCACCCACCTCGCCCAGATGCGCTCCTCTCTTGACAGCCTGCATCCTGACCCGGCCCGCGCCAGCATTCTGCTCAACCACGCGCCCACCCACCTGCCCCTGGTGGAACAGGCCGGCATCAGCCTCCAGCTCTCCGGCCACACCCATGGCGGCCAGATGTTTCCCTTCACCTGGCTCACCCGCCGCGTCTTCGGCAAATTCACTTATGGATTGCAGCAGCACGGCGCTCTCCAGGTCTACACATCCAGCGGCGCCGGAACCTGGGGTCCGCCCATGCGCGTCGGCACCCATCCGGAAATCGTCTTGCTGCAATTCAACTAGAAGTGTTCTCATGGTTTTTCCGTTTCAAACTGTTTCCTTGAACCGGAATGAGGACGAACCATGCGGCTTTCATGCCTTCGCTTTCTTGCATTCCTGACCGCGGCCACTCTCGTCAGCCTCGCCTCGGCAGGCGCACAGCAATCCGCGCCCAGGGCCCAGTCCGGGCCGGACCTCGACTTCCCCACCGTGCTCTACGGCGCGGCCTATTACAACGAGTACATGCCCGGAGATCAGGCCGCCCGTCTGGACGTGGACGTCAGCCTGATGAAGGCCGCCGGCCTCAACGTGGTCCGCATGGGCGAGTCCACATGGAGCCTATGGGAGCCAGAAGACGGCCATTTTGACTACTCCTGGATGGACCGCATCGTCGACGCCATGGGCAAGGCCGGCATCAAGGTCATCCTCGGCACGCCCACTTATTCCATTCCCGCCTGGATGGCCCACCAGCATCCTGAAATCCTCGCCCGCCGCATGGACGCCGGCACTCTCGGCGGTCCCGGCATTCAAAACTCCTACGGCATGCGCCAGAACATGGACACCGACGCGCCCGCCTATCGCTTTTATGCCGAGCGGCTCATCCGCCACATCGTCGCGCACTACAAAGACAACCCCACCGTCATCGGCTGGCAACTCGACAATGAAACCGGCAGCTACGGCGCTGCCAACCCCGACGTCTTCATCGGTTTCCAGCACTATCTCGAAAAAAAGTTCGCCACCCCTGAAGCCCTCAGCAAGGCCTGGTTTCTGAACTACTGGGGAGAAAATATCCACACCTGGGAAGACCTGCCCACCCCCAACGGAACCATCTCCACCGGCTACAAACTCGAGTGGTCCCGCTGGGGCCAGATGCGGGTTACGGATTTCCTCCGCTGGCAGGCGGCTCTGGTGCGCGCGTGCGCCTCACCGCGCCAGTTCGTCACCACCGACTTCGCCGGCGCCATGAAGCGCGACGTCAATGAAGAGGCCATCGCCACGGACCTGGATATTGCCGCCAACAACGTGTACCACGGAACGCAGGATCACTTCGACGGCTCAACGCAGTCCATCGCGGAAGACTTCACGCGCTCGCTCAAGCACACCAACTTCCTCATCACTGAAACCGACGCCCAGACCGCGGACTGGACCTCCGCTCACCAGTTCCCGCCTTACGACGGCCAACTGCGCCAGGATGTCTACACGCATCTGGCCAACGGCGCCAACATGGTCGAGTACTGGCACTGGGCCTCGATCGCCGCCAACCAGGAAACATATTGGAAGGGTGTTCTCTCGCACGATCTCGAGCCCAATCGCGCCTATGCCGAGGTAAGCCGCACGGCGCACGAACTCAACAAAATCGGCCCGCACCTGGTGGGCCTGCAGATTCACAACCAGGTGGCCATTTTGTGGAGCCGCGACTCCTTCAACGCCATCGACTTCATGCCCTTCACCTCCTCCGGGCTGCAGGCGGCCGGCGCCGGGCCCGGAGCCGACTACATCACGCTGGTGCGCCAGATTCACCGCTCGCTGTACGACCTCAATGTCGGCTCCGATTTCGTCTTCCCTGAGACCAGGGACTTCTCCGCGTACAAGCTGCTGATTGTGCCCGCGCTTTACATCGCGGACGACGCATTGCTCCAGCACATCTCCGACTACGTAAAGAGTGGCGGCCACGTGATAATGACCTTCAAGAGCGGATTCGCCAATGAAAACTCCGCGGTGCGCTGGGTGCGCGCGCCGGGCCCGCTGCGTGAGGCGGCCGGCTTCAGCTACCAGGAGTTTTCCAACCTGGAACACCCGCTGGCGCTCAAGGGCGATCCCTACCACGCAGGCGGCGGCAACCAGGTGCGCTACTGGGCTGAGTTCCTGATGCCCGAGCACGCCAAAGCCATTGCCTTTTACGACCACCCGTTCTTCGGAAAATGGCCGGCCATCACGGAAAATGATTTCGGCGCAGGCAGGCTTCTCTACGAAGGAACGTATCTCTCCGGCGAGCTGCAAACCGCGGTGCTCAAAAGCGAATTGGAGAAGACCGGCCTCACCGGGCCCGACCAGCAACTGCCCGCTGCGGTCCACGTGCAGCACGGCGTCAACCGCCTCGGCAAGCGCCTCCACTACTACTTCAACTACTCCAGCGCGGAGGCCAAAGCCGGCTACGCCTACGCCGCTGGAACCAACCTGCTCGACGGCAAGCCCGTGGCTCCGGCGGCCGTGCTTGCCCTCGCGCCGTGGGATTTGGCTATCATCGAGGAGGAATAAGGAGAAAATTGAATTGAGTGCAGATTCCCCAGCACCGCTGCAGGCACAGGAAACCACTGTTCGTACCCGGCTCTCGGGCTTCGACCTGCTGATGAACGCTCGCCTCAACAAAGGCACCGCTTTCACTGAAGAAGAACGCGACGCCTTCGCGCTGCACGGCCTTCTCCCGCCGCACATCGGAAACCTCGACGACCAGCGCGAGCGCCGCAAAATCGCGCTCGATCATCGCGACACCCCGTTCGGCAAGTACAACCTGATGCGCGACCTCCAGGACACCAATGAGACGGTCTTCTACTCGCTCATTGAGCACAACATTGAAGAGTTGCTGCCCATCGTCTATACCCCCGTGGTCGGCGAGGGCTGCCAGCGGTTCAGCGAGATTTGGCGCAAGCCGCGCGGCCTCTTCCTCAGCTATCCCAACAAGGACCGCATCGCGCAAATCCTTGCCGACCCCCGCTATGACGACGTGCGCTGCATCGTCGTCAGCGACGGCGAACGCATCCTTGGATTGGGCGATCAGGGCGCTGGCGGCATGGGCATTCCCATCGGCAAAATGGCGCTTTACACCGCTCTGGCCGGCATCCCTCCGGAACACTGCCTGCCCATTCTGCTCGACGTCGGCACGGACAACCAGGCCCTGCTTGAGGACCCCATCTATATCGGCTGGGAGCACAAGCGCATCCGCGGCAAAGAGTACGACGACTTTGTCGAGGCCTTCGTCTCCGCCGTCGAGCGCCGCTGGCCGCACATCCTGCTGCAATGGGAAGACTTTGCCGGCGCCAATGCGTCGCGGCTGCTGGAGCGCTACCGCAACCGCCTCTGCACCTTCAACGACGACATTCAGGGAACCGCCGCCGTCACCACCGCAACCCTGCTGGCCGCGGTCAACACCACCGGCATCCCGCTCCGCGAGCAGACCTTTGCGCTGTTCGGCTCCGGCGCAGCGGGCATCGGCATCGCCAACCTGCTGCTGGCCGCCATGCAGGAAGAAGGACTCAGCGAAAGCGAGGCCCGCAGCCGCATTTACGCCTTCAACCGCTATGGACTTCTCGTGGAAGGCGGAAGTGTCATTCGCCCCAGTCAACGGCCATTCGCGCGCAAGAGAGCCGACGTTGCGGGATGGAAGCTCGCGGGCGGCGAAGACATCTCACTGCTCGAAGTGGTTCAGAACGCCAAAGTCACGGTGCTGGTTGGCACCTCCGCGCAGACCGGCGCGTTTACTGAAGACATCGTGCGCGAGATGGGCAGGCATATCGGCCGCCCCATCATTTTTCCGCTGTCAAACCCCACCTCCTGCGCTGAAGCCACGCCCGCGGACCTGCTGCGCTGGACCGATGGCCGCGCGCTGGTCGGCACCGGCAGCCCCTTCGCTCCGGTTGAGATCGGCGGCAAGCTCATTCCCATCGCGCAGACCAATAACTCCTACATCTTTCCCGGCCTCGCGCTCGGCATCCTGGTCTCTCGCGCGCGCCGCGTCACCGACGGCATGATCATGGCCGCCGCCAAGGCGCTGGCGCTGCTGTCGCCCGCGCGGCTGGACAAAACCGCTCCGCTGCTGCCGCCGATTGCCGGCTCGCGCCAGTTGGGCCTGGTGGTGGCAGAAGCGGTGGCGCGGCAGGCTATTACGGAAGGGGTCGCCGACAGCGCCGGAGACGAGCGCCTGAGAGAGCGCCTTCAGGCTTATGTCTGGGAGCCGGTCTATCAGCCCTACGAGCGCATTTTGTAGCGCCTTCAGCGATTTTGTGTTGCAGGTAGCCGCGGAACCCGGGGAATCCGGCTCCATGAGAGAATTTCCCGGAAAGTGGTAGTATTTATTACTACTGAGGTGCGCTTCATGCCTACCATCGAAAAACTGAGCATCGCGCTTCCTTCCGAGATGGCGGCGCTCGTTCGCCGCGCCGTCGACGGCGGAGAGTATTCCTCAAACAGCGAGGTCATCCGCGACGCTCTCCGCGACTGGACGCACAAGCGCAACCTGCGGGAGCAGGGCCTGTCGAATCTGCGCAAAGCGTGGCTTGAAGCGGTAGCCGACGACTCCGAGGGTCTCGACCCGGATGCGGTTTTCGACCGTCTGGAAAGCAAGTATGACGGGATGGCCAGGGCAACGGGCAAATAATGTTCCTCCGCTTATCTCCCTTCGTACCGGCCGGCCTGGAAGAAATCGCGGAATACATTGCACAGGACAGTCCGCGTAATGCAGCGCGCATGATTCGGGCGCTTCACATGCGGATGCAGGAAATCGCCAAACAACCGGAGATTTATCAACTGCGGCCAGAGATTGGCGTGGAAGCGCGATTGGCGACTGTGGGCAATTATGTAATTCTGTTCCGCATTCGCCACGATGCGGTCCGAATCGAACGCGTCCTGCATGGCAGCCGGGATCTTCTTCCGATGTTGCAGCAAACCGACAACTAGAACCGATCAAGGCAGAGCAGGTAGATTCCAGCCAGTGCAGGCGTCATCGTCTACTCCCCGTCCGGCGGCACCTGTTCCAGCAGCCGCTTCCAGGTCTTCTGATTCTTGCGGAATCCCTTCTTCAAATCTTCCAGAATGCGCTCGAAATCTGCATTCGTGCGCAGGTTGTTCCAGGCCGGATTTTTCTGGAACCACGGATAATTTTCGTTGCCCAGATAAATGGCGCGGCGCAGCCAGTGAAGCGCCTCGCTGGAGTCGCCTTCTACGGCGAAGTAGGTGGCCAGGCGATAGGCCATCTCGCTGTCGGCTTCGGCGGCGGCCAGGGTGTCGTCTTTCAGCAGCGCCGCGGCCCGCTCCCGCTCGCCGGCCTGCACGTAGCAGAGCGCCAGGGTGGGCACGGCGATGCGCAGCGAATCGTCGTCGCGGACCACGCCCTCCAGAATCTCAATGGCCGCGCTCAGGTTGCCTAGGCGCATCTGCTGGTAACCGGCGGAGGTGCGCAACAGCGGGTGGCGCGGCTCCAGGGCCAGGCCTTTTTCCAACTCGTCGCCGGCCAGCTCAATCTGATTTTCATAGTGGTAGACGCGCGCGCGGTGGTTGTAAAGAATCGCCGCATTGGCGGGGTTCAGCTTCAGCGCGCGGCTGAATTCCTCCAGCGCCTCCTCGTACATGCCGTCGCCACGCAGCGCCAGGCCGGCCACCATGTGGACGTTCCAGTCGTTGGCGGAGCTGGCCAGCAGGTTGGCGATGCCGTGCCGGGCCGACTCCTTTTCGCCACGCGAGAGCAGCATGTAAATGCGGTAGAGATTGGCTTCTGTAGAGGCCGGGTCCAGCCTCAGCGCTTCGTCAAAGGCGCGCCGCGCGTGCATCACGTGAATCTGCCCGCCAAAGCCGTGGCGCACGTATTGCAGATCGGCAATGCCCAGTCCGCTCCAGCCCGCGGCAAACTCCGGGTCCTTGGTGGTGACGCCGGTCAACAGTGCATGAGCGCGATCCAGGTCGCCGCGCGACCCCGTGCGCACCATGAACGAACTGAGCAAGGCGCGGCCTTGCAGGTAGTCTTCGCTCACCGGCCCGGGCAGCGAAGATTCACTCTGTCCGGGGCGCGCTCCGGGCCGCGTCGGGTCGTTCTGCGCAGCTTCAATTCTGTCGGCCGCCGAGAGCCCGTGCAGCGCCGCAAAAACTTCATTGGAAATTTCAGACTGCACGGCGATCAAATCCAGCGAGGCCACGCGGATGGCGCCGCCCGAGCGCACGCTTTGCGCTGCCACGTCCAGCAGTTGCCAGTTCAGATCGAAGCCGCTTTCAGAGCGCAGAAAATTGCCCGCCAGCACAAACGAAACCAGCAGCCGCTTGCCCACTGACAACGGATCCATTTGCGCAATCGGCAGAGACATCAGCGTGCTGGACGGGCGCACCACCAGCGCCGGAATCCGCGCCAGGCGCGCGGCAATGGCGTCGGCCAGTGCAAAACCGTAAAGCGGAGCCACCTCGGTTGCGCCCAGGTTGGTAAAGGGCAGCACCACCAGCGAGTTTTGCGGCTCCTTGTTTTCAGCCGACTCGCGGAATCGCTCCGCCAGCATCGAGAGGAAACCGGTGTTGCGCTTCTCGGCTTCAATCCCGGTGGTGGGCAGGTTGGCGGCGGCTTCGCCGGGAATGGAGCCGGTCTCAATCCGCAGCGCCTTCATAATCGTCTTCAGCGCCTCGCGCACATCCGCTGCCGAGGCGTAGCGCGCCGCGGGATTCTTTTCCAGGCAGGTGGCGATCACGCTCTTCAGCTCCGGCGAAATATCCGGAACAATTTTGCTCAGGTCTTCGGGATTGGCAAACTGGATGGAGCGGATGGCCTGAAAATCCTCGGCGTCCGCCCGGGCAAACGGGTGGCGTCCGCTCACCAGCTCATACAGAATCACACCCAGCGCCCAAATGTCCGACTGCACGCTGGATTGGCCGGTGACAAACTGCTCGGGCGCCATGTACCGGATGGTGCCGCCCCGCGCCGTGTACGTGGCGGCCATGGAGGCGTCCTTGGCCAGGCCCGGCTTGGACGGGTCAAACGCCGCGTCCTCCGGACTCAGCCGCCGAGCCAGGCCAAAGTCCAGAATCTTGGCCAGGCCGCCGTCCGTCAGCATCACGTTCTGCGGCTTCAGGTCGCGATGAAAAATCCCCAGCGCGTGCGCGGCCTGCAGTCCGTCCGCAACCTGTATGCCAACGGAGAGCGCCAGTTGCAGGCTCGCCGGGCCGCGGGCGATCAGTTGGTCCAGCGACTGGCCTGGAACATACTGCATCACGATGTAGCCTTCGTCGCCGCTTTCGCCCACTTCATAAATCCCGCAGACGTTGGGATGCTCGATCGCCGAGGCCAGACGCGCCTCGCGCAGCACCGTCGAGCGCATCTGCTCCGGCGTCAGCAGTCCGGTGCGCAGCATCTTCAGCACCACCGGACGCTGCAACAGCGTGTCGGTGGCCAGGTACACCACGCCGCTGCCTCCGGCGCCCAGCTTGCGGACAATCTCGTAATGTTCGATGGTTCTGCGCTTCATGGCTACCTTCAAGTGTACCGGTACTCGGATAAGGAATGTCTCAGGAGCCGGTTAAAAGCAAGTGAGAATCCCGGATGCAGCCGGGGGGCAATCCCGGCAATACGAGAAGCCATCGCACAAACCGCCTCTGATCAGTCCCCCACCGGCATTGCCTATCCGCAGGAAATGAAAATGTACCGCCGGTCCGCGCGAGATGAGACTGTACCGCCGGCCTCCCGGCCGGCTGTAGCGTGGGCGTCCTCGCCCACGCCGGTTTCTCATCCCCCCCTGAGGCCCGCTTAGCACGGACCGAATCAAATTCATCCGATGCCCTCTACAATCCATCAACCGTCGTCTCGCAAGATGCACGCGGAACGAATCTGTTAACGTCTTACTGAGCATGAACAGCTTGCGCAGAGAGGCATCAGGAATGGGTTGGGGCCCAGTCAGGGCCGTTGCGGTTTGCGCGCTGGCCCTGACGGCAGCGCCGGCATTCGCGCAAACCAGCCCGGCGCAAACGGCTCCGCCAGCGGCACAGAGCGACGCCCAGCAGCCTGCAGCCAGCTCCCAGCAGGAGCCCGGCGCGGGCGCGCAGGTCCACACCGGCACCAGCAGCGGCATTGAGGCCGATGCCCGCCTGCAGAATCTCCTCGCCGACCACCAGTTTCTCCGCCTTGAATCCATGCTGGCGCAAATGCCCCCCGTGCAGGCGCAGTTTTACCGCGGCATTCTCGCCAACCGCTCCAACGAACTCAAGACCTCCATCGAACTGCTCGAGCCGCTCGTGGACCAGGTCACCGCCAGCGGCGACAAGGCCCATGAAAAGCTGCTGCGCAAGGCGCTGGCCGAGGACTACCTGCGCCAGGGCGATTGGGGCAAAGCCGCCAAGGCCTACACGGCGCTCGAAACCCGGCTCCAGGGCGCTTTGACCAGCGACGAGCAGGACGAGATCGAGATGCCGGTCAAGATGCTCCCGCTGGCCGCGGCCAACCCGCCCATGACCGTCGATCCGTGCGAGCCGTTTGTGCTGCAGGTGGCCAAGGACCCGCTCGGCCTCATCGACCTGCCCGTATACGTGGATGCGCGGCCCCACAGTTGGATGCTCGACCCCACGGCGCCCTTCAACCTGATTTCACACTCGCTGGCGCACGAGGCCGGGCTCCGGCTCTCGGAGTCGTCGGTAACCATTCACACGCTCACCGGCAAGCCCATCGTGGTGCACATGACGGTGATTCCGCGCTTCACCGTCGGCGGCCGTCTCACGCTCCACAACATGACGGCCTATGTGTACGAAGACGCGGACTACTTCTTCCCGCGTACGCACTATCAGGTCCAGGGCGTGCTGGGCTATGCGGCGCTCTCGGCCCTGGGCAGCGTCACCATCACCGCTGACGACACCGTGGAGGTGCAGCCGGCCAAACAGATCGATCCCGCCAGGACGGCCGGCAAGCCTCCCGCCGGCTCCCGCTTCTTTCTCGATGGCGACCAGGTCATTGTGGCGCTGGGCAATGCCGATGCGCCCCCCGATGCACCCAAAGACGGGACCACGCCGGCGGCAGCGGCCAGCGGTGAAGAACGCATGTTTGTGGTTGATGCGGGCGGCCAGCAGACCTACCTCACCTCGCGCTACTACGACGAGCACACCGGCGATTTTGCGGGCAAGGAGATGGCGCTCTACCGCCTGCCCGGCCCCACGCCCATGCCGGCCGTACCCGCCTACGTGGCTGACACCTTCCGGCTCACCGCGGGCGCAACCACCGTCCCCGTGCACTACATCGAGGTCTTCACGCAGCCGCTTGGCTCGGCGGCCCTGGACGATGTATACGGCGTTCTCGGCGTGGACGCCCTGGACCAGTTGAAGGCCTACACCTTCGATTACCGCACCATGCGCTTCAGCGTCCGGCCCTATTGACGCGCGGATTCTCCGCCAAGGAACTTGGCTGGATTTTGCCGGATGCCCCACCCAAGACCAGCCCCAACTCTGAGGGTGCCCCATCCATTTCGCGTTCTTTGCGAAATGGGTGGGAGACCACGAACCTCTCCCCGCCAGTCTTTCCGATCCACATGCCGACTCCCGATTCCGGCAGCCCGCGATGAAGAGGTTCTCTCTCTTCGCCTACGCTGCAGCTCGCAACAGACACAGGCATTCTCCCCGCAGGTGCTATAGTTTTTCCCATCGCTCCATAAGGGGTATTGCACATGATGAATCGCAGGGATTTTCTCATCGCAGGCGCTGCTGCTTCGGCTCTGCTCACCGGCACGCGCCATCTATCCGCCGATCCGCTGGGTCTCGCCATCGGCTGCCAGACCTACCCCGTCCGCAAGTCCATCCGTACTGACTTCGCCGGCACAATGAAGGGATTGAGTGCAGCCGGGTTCACTCAGATCGAGCTGTGCTCGCCATACGGATACGACGATTTTTCCAGCCTCCGGCAATACAAGCCACAGCAACTGCGGCGCATGTTAGCCGACTGGGGACTGGGCTGCATCTCCGCGCACTGGGCGTCGAACGAGCTCTTTCAAAAGCCGGACGAGAGCATCGCCTATGCGAAGGAGTTCGGCATGACGCAGATGGCCATTGCCGCGCTTGGACCGTTCAACTCCACAACGCCGCAGACCGTCGACGACGTGAAGCGTTACGTCGAGCCCTTCAACGTCTTCGCTGAAAAAGCCCACGCCGCGGGCATCGTCGCCTTGCTGCACAATGAAGGCTTCGTCTCTGAACACATCGATGGCAAGCCGGTGTACGACATGATGATCGCCGAACTCAATCCTGTCACTACCAGGTTGCAGTTTCAGGTCTCTTCCATGCAGCACGGCTACGATCCGGTGACCTACTTCCAGCGCTACCCGGGCCGCTACCTCTCCATGCACTGTCAGGACTGGGTGAGAGACGCCTCCACCAAGTCCGGCTTCCGCGAGGTTCCGCTGGGCAAGGGAGTCGTCGATTGGAAGGCAGTGTTTACCGCTGCCAGAACCGGCGGCGTAAAAAACTACTTCGTCGAGCTTGAAGAGGATCCTGCGCTGATGCCGCCGAGCGTGCCTTACCTCAAATCCCTCAACGTCTGAAGCGAGCCTGCCATCTTGAAGGGCGCACATTCTGAACGGGGGATCTGGCGCCGCAATCGTCCGGTGCAGGTCCCTTGCGCACACCAATGTGGAAGAATGGATAGAAACCAATAACAAGTAGCAAAGAAGGATTTCGTGTATGGCGCGTCGCCCCGTTGTCGAGATTGCTAAAAACCTGTTAGACCGCCGGGATTTTTTGAAAATCGCCGGAGCCACGGCCGTTTTGCCCTCGGTGTTCGCAGCTCAAGCAAAAGGTCAGACTGCCGACAGCACTACCCCGGCCAACAACCGCATCAACATCGGCGTCATCGGTATGGGCGGCCAGGGTCCAGCCAATACTGAGGCCTTTCTGGCATTGGAAGATTGTCAGGTAGTGGCCGCCTGCGATGTTGACCGGAACCATCTCCAGGCCGCCGTCAAGATGATCAACGACGCCTATGGCACCGAAGACTGCAAGGGCTACCACGACTACCGCGAGTTGCTCGCCCGCCCGGACATCGATGCCGTCATGATCGCCGTTCCCGATCACTGGCATGAGATTGTCGCCACTGAAGCCGCCCGCCGCAAAAAGGACATCTACTCTGAAAAGCCGCTGGCGCATACCATCGCCGAGCAGCAGTCCATCGTTCGCGCGGTCCAGCAGAACAACATCGTCTGGCAGATGGGCTCATGGCAGCGCTCGGTTCCCCTTTTCCATAAGGCGGCGGAAATCGTCCGCAACGGACTCATCGGAACCGTAACGCATGTTGAAGTGGGCCTGCCCGGAGAAAACTCCAACTACGATCACATCCGCGAGGAGACTGCGGCAAAACTGGCAGCCGCTGGTCTGAAGGGCGAGCTTGAGCAGATCGTCCCTGGCACCAGGGCATGGGATCTGCTGGTCGGCGCCCCGCCGGCAGAACTGGATTACGATACCTGGGTCGGGCCGGCAAGAATGGAGCCTTACATCAAGGCGCGTTCCCACAAGTGTTGGCGCTTGAACTACAACACCGGCGGCGGAAAGCTGCTTGACTGGATCGGCCACCACGGCGATATCGCGCATTGGGGTCTGGATTTCGACAACACCGGGCCGCTCGAGGTCGAGGGCGCCTGCGATCTTCCGCCGGCCAATGCTGTCTGGAACACCGCGCAGCATTACCGCTGCGAGCTGAAATATCCCGGCGGCGTCACCATGACCGTCGCCGGCGGCTATCCCGACATCAAGATGGGCACCAAGTGGATCGGCACCGAGGGCTGGGTATGGATCGACCGCGATGGATTCGAAGTCTCGAACCCCGCCTGGAAGCGAGGCAAATACCTGCCCAGAGAGCTGCGCAAAGTGAAGCTCTACACCTCTGAGAATCACCATCAAAACTTCCTGGATTGCATCAAGACGCGCCAGCCCACCGTCACTCCGGTCGAGGTGGGACATCATTCCGCCATCCCCGGCCACCTTTGTTCGATCTCCCTGCTCACCGGCAGAAAGATCCGCTGGGACGCCAGGGAAGAGAAAATCCTCGGCGACGAGGAAGCCGGCAAGCTGACGGCTCGCGCATATCGCGCCCCGTGGAAGATGAGCAGTTAACTTAACCACCCGCTGGGACGGATGCTGAGTGCCCCATCCATTTCACAGCCTCATCGTGAAATGGGTGGGATACCACGAACCCCCATCCGCGCCTCCTTCGCCCCGGCACTCGACCTGCTCCCCCAGCCCGCATTCGACTACAATTTATGTATGAGTTTCCCTGAGATGCGGATGCGCCGGATGCGGCGCAGCGAGGCCTTGCGGGCGCTGGTGCGCGAAACAGTTCTCGAGCCCGGCGACCTGATCTATCCCCTGTTTATCTGTCCCGGCGAGGGAGTGCGGCGCGAAGTCGGCTCCATGCCCGGCGTCTTCAACCTCTCCGTGGACGAAGCGGTGCGCGAGGCCGAGGAGGCCGCAAAACTGGGCCTGGGAGGTCTGCTGCTCTTCGGGCTGCCTGCCACCAAGGACGAGCAGGGCACCGGTGCGTGGGAAGAGAACGGCATCGTGCAGCAGGGGCTGCGCGCGCTCAAGGCCTCATCCGCCTCCAAAAAGCTGGTGCTCATCGGCGACGTCTGCCTGTGCGAGTACACCAGCCACGGGCACTGCGGCGTGATTGTGGAAGGCCGCGACGGCTGGGACGTGGACAACGATCCCACCCTGGAACTGCTGGCCCGCACCGCCGTCAGCCAGGCCAAAGCCGGAGCCGACGTAGTTGCGCCCAGCGACATGATGGACGGCCGCGTAGCAGCCATCCGCCGGGCTCTGGACGGCGCGGGCTGCGCCAATACGCCCATTCTCAGCTACGCCTCAAAATTTGCATCGGCCTTTTACGGACCCTTCCGCGAAGCAGCCGACTCTGCGCCGCAGTTTGGCGACCGCAAAACCTATCAGATGGACGGCGCCAACCTGCGTGAGGCCCTGCGCGAGATCGACCTGGACCTGGGCGAAGGCGCGGACATGATCCTCATGAAGCCCGCCATGCCCTACCTGGACGTGATCCGCGCGGCCCGCGAGCGCGTAGACGTACCCATGGGCGCCTACCAGGTTTCCGGCGAGTATTCCATGCTCCAGGCAGCGTTTGCCAAGGGCTGGCTTGACCGCGACCGCGCCATTCTGGAGTCCTTGATGGGCATTCGCCGCGCCGGAGCGGACTTTGCGGTTACATACTTCGCCAAGGACGCGGCAAAGCTGCTGGCGTAAAGAACGACCTGGCCCGGAACGGCCCGGTAACCGAAAAACCGCACAGCCCATCTGCCTTCCGCTACCATGAGTGCATCTGTTGCAAATATGCCCAATGACCACTCTGGAAGTCATCAGCGTTCTGTTCGCCACCGCGGCCGTCTTCGGGCTGATCAGTGTCCGCCGGCTTAAACTGCCGATTACCGTCGGGACCATGCTGCTGACGGTGATTGCCTCTGTGTGCCTGATGGCGGCGGGTCAACTGGCTCCCCACTTCCACGACTGGGCCTTGAACCTTGCCCAGCACATCGACTTCGAGAGCGTCATTCTGCACGGGATGCTGCCGCTGCTGCTGTTTGCCGGGGCGTTCCTGCTCGATCTGGAGCAACTGGCGCGGGAAAAGCTCACCGTTTCGCTGCTCTCCATCGTGGGAACGGTGCTTTCCGTGTTCCTGGTCGCCGGCCTCATGTTTCTGCTGACCGGAATGCGGATTCCCTGGATGCAGTGCCTCATCTTTGGCGCGCTCATCTCCCCCACAGACCCCATAGCCGTACTGGAGATGCTCCGCCGCTCCGGCGTTCCCAAGCCAATTCAGGCGCAGTTGGCGGGCGAATCCCTCTTCAACGACGGACTGGGCGCGGTTCTGTTCCTCACCCTGCTGGACGTGGCCCGCGGCCATGCCCCCACCCCGGTACAAATTGCCGGAACCCTGCTGCTCAAGGCCGGTGGCGGCATCGCCGTCGGCATCCTCGCCGCCTGGGTCACTTCCCACCTGATGCGCCGCGTCAACGCTCACCAGGTGGACATTCTGTTCACCATCACCCTGGCCCTGGGCGGCTACGTCCTTGCCGATGCTCTGTATCTCTCTGCACCGCTCGAGGCCGTCGTGGCTGGCATCGCAATGCGCCATTTCAACCGGAATCAGCCCAAAGAACGCATCGACCATGCAAGCGTTGAAAGCTTCTGGGAGCTGATCGACGAGGTTCAGAACTCCATACTCTTCGTCCTGCTCGGCCTTGAGATCATGGCCGTCACCGTCAACATACCGGCACTCTGGGCAGGACTCGCGGCCATTGTCTCCGTCAATGCGGTGCGGCTTGGGGCGGTGGCCGCTCTGCTCGCCCTGGTGCGCTTCTTCCAGCCCGGCCACCGCAGTTCCGTCTTTGTGCTTACCTGGGGCGGCCTCCGCGGAGGACTCTCCATTGCTCTGGCGCTCTCCGTCCCTGAAGCGCTGGGCCACACCTGGATGCTCGGCGCAACCTACCTGGTTGTCGTTTTCTCCATTGTTCTGCAGGGCGGCTCAATGAACTGGCTCCTGCATCGGCGGAAGCGTCAGCGCGCCACCGCCCACTGATTCACTCCCTGCCCTACCCTTTGATAAAGGCGAGCAGGTCCGCATTCACCTGGTTCTTGTGGGTGGAGCACATGCCGTGCGGCGCGCCTGGATACACCTTCAGCGTGGCTCCCTTCACCAGCGCCGCAGACAGCAGGGCCGAGTCGTTGATGGGCACAATCTGGTCATCGTCGCCGTGAAGAATCAGCGTCGGCACTTCGATCTTCTTCAGATCCCAGGTAAAGTCGGTCTCTGAGAAGGCCTTGATGCAGTCCAGAACGGCCTTGAATCCGGCCTGCATTCCCTGCAGCCAGAACCAGTCCCGCAGCCCCTGCGAGACCTTGGAGCCCGGCCGGTTGGCGCCATAAAACGGCAAGGTCAGGTCTTTGAAAAACTGCGAGCGGTCGGCCAGAACCCCGGCCCGGATATCGTCGAACACCTTCATCGGCAATCCGCCCGGATTGGCTGCAGTCTGCAGCATCAGCGGAGGAACCGCGCCAATCAGCACCGCCTTGGCCACGCGGCCTGCTCCGTGGCGGCCGATATAGCGGACCACCTCTCCGCCGCCGGTCGAGTGGCCGACGTGCACCGCGTCCTTCAGGTCGAGCGCTTCCGTCAGTTCCGCCAGATCATCCGCGTAGGTGTCCATATCGTTGCCCTCCCACGGCTGGGCTGAGCGGCCATGCCCGCGCCGGTCATGGGCAATGGTCCGATACCCATGCGCAGACAGAAAAACCATCTGGTCTTCCCAGGCGTCGGCGTTCAGGGGCCAGCCATGACTGAAGACCACGGGCTGACCCGCGCCCCAGTCCTTGTAATAAATCTGCGTTCCATCTTTGGTGGTAAAAGTGGACATAGAAAACTCCTTGAATTGGGTTGGCGTTCCTTGCAAGTTGGGGAAGACGAGAGGGATTCGGCCTGTGCTTTCCGTTCTGTAGTATGGATGCTTCGCGAGGGGCTCGGGTTGCGAAGCGATTTGTGACAGGCCAGTGCGGAAACGATTTCGTTCAGACGCATCCCCTCGGTAGCTCCCCGCGACTTTCATTCCCGCGCGCACAAATCCCTTTGCGGCGGGCCGGGCGTATGCTCTTCTAAAAGCACTCATCTATGCGCGAACGCCTCGAAAACTACTTTGAATTCGCCCGCCTGGGAACTGACTGGCGGACGGAGATTCTGGCCGGGGTCACGACCTTCCTGACCATGGCCTATATCGTGCTGGTCAATCCTGCCATCCTGTCGGCAACCGGGATGCCGCTGGCCGCTGTGACCGCGGCCACCTGCCTTTCCGCGGCCTTCAGTTCCATCCTCATGGGCGTGGTGGCGCGCTATCCCATCGCTCTGGCGCCCGGCATGGGCCTCAACGCCTACTTCACCTACAGCGTCTGCCTCAAGATGCACATTCCCTGGCAAACGGCGCTGGGCGCTGTGTTTCTTTCCGGCGTCATTTTTCTTGCGCTCACCGCGGCCGGCATCCGGCAGATGATTCTGCGCGCCATTCCCCACGAACTGTATGCGGCGGTGGCCGGCGGCATCGGACTGTTCATCGCCTTCATCGGCTTCCGCAACGCGGGCCTGGTGGTCGGCGACACGGCAACCCTGGTCAGCCTCGGCAACATCCGCAACCCCACCGCCGCGCTGGCCCTCTTCGGCCTCATCCTGATGGTCGCCCTGGAAGTGAGAAAAGTCCGCGCCGCCATTCTCATCGGCGTGCTGGCCACCACGGGACTGGCCTGGTGCTTCGGGCTGGTGCACTGGGCTCCGGCCGCGGGCGGCTTTCAGGCTTTGGGCGCAACCGCCTTCAAGCTCGACATCCGCGGCGCGCTCAGCAAGGGCGTGCTGGAGATTGTTTTTGTCTTCTTTTTTGTGGACCTGTTCGACAACCTGGGCACGCTGGTGGCTGTCACCAAGCGGGCCGGCCTCATTGCCCCGGACAACACCATTCCCCGCCTCAGCCGCATCCTGTTTGCCGACGCAACGGCCACCATCTTCGGCTCGCTCACCGGAACCTCGACGGTAACCAGCTACGTGGAGTCCACGGCCGGCGTGGCGGCGGGCGGGCGCTCCGGCGTCACCGCCATCGTCACCGGGCTGCTGTTTCTGGGCGCCATCGGCGCCGCTCCCTTTGTGGGCATCGTTCCCCCGGCAGCCACCGCGCCGGCGCTGATCCTGGTCGGCTCCATGATGCTGGCCACCATCACTGAAATCCCCTGGCGAGAGCCGCTGATCGCCGTGCCCGCCTTCCTCACCCTGGTGCTGATTCCGCTCACCTACTCAATCGCCAACGGCCTCGGCTTCGGCATCATCTCCTGGGCGGTGCTGCAATTGGCCACCGGCAGATTGCGCCGTCAGGATTGGCTGCTCTACCTGCTGGCCGCGCTGTTTCTCACGCGCTTTATCTACCTGGGAGCGAGTTAGGGCTTTGGCCGCATGAAAATGTACTCATAGAGCATGGAACGCCGGCCTCCCGGCCGGCTGTTGCGCGGACGTCCTCGTCCGCGCATGACGGCCCTGCAAAGAAACGCATCATGCGGTCATGGTCCTGGAACTGCGGCCGGGTTACGGCCTGCTAACATGGAGTGCGCAGAGAGAAAGGAGCGGCCTTGCTCGGACTGTTTCACGGCCCAAATTGACCCATGAAATCCACAGCCTGCGCCTTCCGCGTTGCCGCCTTGAGTCCTTTCAGTGCTTTATGGCCAAAAAGTCGTAAACTCTTCCTATCCTTCCCCTGTACTATGGAGGCTTAAGCTGGACTTTCGAAATGCGTACGCCATGAAGAGAACCTGGAATTTGTGGATGGTGGAAGCACGGCATTTGACGCTGCACTGGCTGGCCATAGCGGCTGCGGCCTCACTGGCGCTGGCGTTCGGCCTCACCGCCTGCGAAAACGTGGCCACCTACACGCAGCCCAGCCTGGTCCGCGTCATTGACGCCTCCTACATTGCCCCGGCTGTCAACGTAACGGTGGAAGGGACGATTCTCGCCGGCAACATCGGCCAGGGAAGCATTACCCCCTACGGCACCCTCCCCGCCTCCACCAATGCCCTGATCAAAGTAACAGCCGCCACCGGCGGCACGGCGCTGGTCACCACCAACGGCACTTTGCTGCCCGGCCGTCAGCACTCCATTTTCCTCACCGACAACGGCGCCGCGCCCACCAGCTATGAGGTCACAATCCTCGAGGACCAGCAGGTTGCTGCCGCCGGCGGCCACTCCGCCTTCCGGTTCCTCAACCAGGCCCCCAAAACCGGGGCCATTGACGTTTACATGATCCCCGCCGGAACCACCATTGCCAATACAATCCCGATTGTCACCGCGCTGCCCGTCGGATCAACCGCCGGCTACATCAGCTTCAACTCGCAGACCGTCACCATGGTGATTGTGCCCACCGGCCTGCTGACGCCCAAGTACACCTCCACTCCCCTGGCCCTCACCGGCGGAGAAGTGCGCACCGTTCTCATGGTCGATACCCAGCTCACCAGCAATCCGCCCGTAGCCGTCTTCATGGCCAACGACGTCGACTAGGGCCCTGTCTCTGAAATTCATAAACAAACAGAGGCTGTCATTCTGAGTGAACGGGGCTCCGAACGCTTTTCAGTTCGGGGGTGGTGAACGAAGAATCTGCTTTTGTTCTTTCGCGCATTTTTCAAAGAACTTCAGAGACAGGACACTTGGGCAGCTCTGAATAAATCGTATTGAAGGGTACGGGCTTTAGCCCCTGAGGGAATCACGGCGATTGTTTCCGGACTTATTCAGAGGCTCTCTGGGCCTGCGCGCGCGTATACTTCTCGGCAAGGCACGCAATGGACGCATCTTCGATCTTATTTCCGTCTACGCTGCAAAACGCAGCCATGCTCACCGTGGTTCTGGCGTTTGCCGGCTACCTGGTCACCTTTCTCAGCACCCGCATGATGGCCCAGCGCGCAGACATGCTCCGCCTGGTAAACAAGCGGCTCAACGAGTTCTACGGACCGCTCTACGTCGCCTCGCAGGCCGGCAATATTGCCTACCGGTCGCTGCTCAATAAGCAGGGCAAAACGCAGAGCGAACCGATTCTGGATTCGGAGATGAAGGAGTGGGTGCTGTGGATGACCACCATCTTCATGCCCCTGAACGACGTCCGCGAAAAGATCATCATTGAGAAGGCTTACCTGGTGGTCGAGGAGCAGATGCCGCGCTGCCTGCTGGACTTTGTCACCCACGTGGTGGGTTACAAGGCGGTCCTGGCCAAGTGGGCAGAGGGCGACTTCTCTGAGCGCCGTTCCACCATCGGCTGGCCGCCGGAGTTCGACGGCTATGTCGAGCGCTCGTACAAGGCCCTCAAGGCCGAGCAGTTGCGCCTGCTCCATACCTCTGCCTGGTGGGCCTATCACCGCATTACCCAGCGCAAGCGGCGGTAAAACTGTAGCCCCACCCGGCAGACTGTACCGCCGGCCTCCCGGCCGGCTGTAGCGTGGACCTCCCGGTCCACGCCTCTTCCTTTCCAGCCCTCTCCACATGAGCGGCACAAATCCACAAATACGCGGCCTCCACCCCGTGCAAGGCGCGCGTATAAAAGACCCATCCGGGTAGCGGGAACTTACACCGGCAGCGCCAGGTTCTTCCACAGCCGCAGAACCGGTTCGGCCTGGTTGATCGTGTAGAAGTGCAGCCCGGGAACGCCGTTGCTGAGCAGGTTCTGGCAAAGCCGTGTAACCACCTCCAGGCCGAAGTCCAGCAGCGCGGCCTTGTCGTCCTGCAACTGCTCCAGGCGCAGGCGCACCCAGCGCGGTAGATCGGCGCCGCACCCGGCACAGAACCGGACGGTGTTGGCAAAGCTGGTGATGGGCATGATCCCGGGCACGATGGGAATTTTGACGCCGGCCTTGCCGCAGCGCTCCATAAAGTCGAAGTAGGCGTCGGCGTTGTAGAACAGTTGCGTCAGAGCCCCGTCCGCGCCGGCTTCCACCTTGCGCAGAAAGTTCTCAAAGTCCACTGCGGGATTGGGAGCCTGCGGGTGCATCTCCGGGTAGGCCGCAACCTCAATCTTGAAGGCATCCCCATGCAACTCGCGGATAAAGCTGACCAGTTGATTGGCGTAGTGAAACTCGCCCGGCGCGGCGGAACTCATGGCCGTGGCCGGCAGATCGCCGCGCAGGGCCACAATGCGCTGGACGCCCGCTGCGCGATAGCGATCCAACTGCGCGGCCACGTGGGCGCGCGTGGACCCAACACACGTAAGGTGCGGCACCGCCTCCACACCGCTGTGCTCGACGACCGCCATCAGCGTGTCATACGTGCCCTCCTGGTCGGAACCGCCGGCGCCGTGGGTCACAGAAAAGTAGTTGGGGCGCACCGAGGCAAGGCGCTGGATAAGCGGCTGCAGTTTCGCCACCCCTTCCGGCGTGCGCGGCGGAAACAACTCAAACGAAAAACTCTGGGGTGCGGTCATGCGTAGGACACCTGAATAAATCCATGAAGTGCATTGGGCGCTCCCGCTCTGCTCCGCCGCGGCGAAACACAACTGAAGCACCCAACGCCTACCTGCTCAAAGCACTATCTGACAACTGATCACTGACAACTGACAACTGTTCACTGATCACTGCTCTTAGTACCGGTAATTCTCCGCCTTGTACGGCCCTTCCACCGGCACGCCCAGATACTCGGCCTGCTTGGCGGTCAGCGTGGTCAGCTTCACGCCGATCTTTTCCAGATGCAGGCGGGCTACTTCTTCGTCCAGCTTCTTGGGCAGAACATAGACGCCAACTTTGTAAGTGTCTTTGTGCTCCCACAGATCGAGCTGCGCCAGCGTCTGGTTGGCAAAGCTGTTGCTCATCACGAAGCTGGGATGGCCCGTCGCGCAGCCCAGATTCACCAGCCGGCCCTCGGCCAGCACGAAGATGCCGTGCCCGTCGGGGAAGGTGTAGAAGTCCACCTGCGGCTTGATGTTCAGCTTGCTCACGCCCGGCTCGGCGTTCAGCGGATCCACCTGGATTTCGTTGTCGAAGTGGCCAATGTTGCAGACAATGGCCTGGTCCTTCATCTTCTTCATGTGGTCCAGCGTGATGATGTCCGTGTTGCCCGTGGTGGTCACGTAGATGTCGCCGCGGCCCAGGGTATCCTCAACGGTGGTCACCTCGAAGCCTTCCATCGCCGCCTGCAGCGCGTTGATCGGATCGATCTCGGTCACAATGCAGCGCGCGCCCATGCCGCGCAGCGAGTGCGCGCAGCCCTTGCCCACGTCGCCATACCCGCAGATCACCGCCACCTTGCCCGCAACCATCACGTCGGTGGCGCGCTTGATGCCGTCCGCCAGCGATTCGCGGCAGCCGTACAGGTTGTCGAACTTCGACTTCGTCACCGAGTCGTTCACGTTGATGGCGGGAACCAGCAGCTTGCCCTGTTCCATCATCTTGTAGAGCCGGTGCACGCCCGTGGTGGTCTCTTCCGAGACGCCGCGCCATTCTGCGGCAACCTTGTGCCAGTGCTGCGGATCTTCGGCATGGACCTTCTTGAGCAAATCCTTGATGACCTGTTCTTCATGGTTGCCTGAGGGCGTATTGACCCAGCCGTCGCCGCTCTCCAGCTCATAGCCCTTGTGGATCAGCAGGGTCACATCGCCGCCGTCGTCCACCACCAGTTGCGGCCCCTTGCCGCCCTTGTGCGCCAGCGCCTGGTAGGTGCACCACCAGTAGTCCTCCAGAGACTCGCCCTTCCACGCGAACACCGGAACTCCGGTGGCGGCAATCGCCGCGGCCGCGTGGTCCTGCGTCGAGAAAATGTTGCAGCTCGCCCAGCGCACTTCCGCGCCCAGGCTCACCAGCGTCTCAATCAGCACCGCCGTCTGAATGGTCATGTGCAGCGAACCGGTAATGCGCACGCCGGCCAGGGGCTTGGCGGCGGCATACTTGTTGCGGATGGAAACCAGGCCCGGCATCTCGTGCTCGGCAATGTTGATTTCCTTCCGGCCCCAGTCGGCCAGGGCCATATCGGCCACTTTGTATCCCAAATTCGTTACTTCCAGCGTTGAAGTTGCCATCCAGATTCTCCTTATATCGTCCTATCGTGATATGTTGATATGTATCAGAATCTCAGCACGTAGTCAATTGCATCTATGGCGTCGATCGTAAAAATCCTGCGCGTGGTGGCCGATCCCAACCGGCTCCGCATCCTGCTGCTCCTCAAGGGCGAGGAACTGTCCGTAGCCGAGCTGCAGGAGATTCTGGTCATGGGCCAGAGCACCATTTCCACCCACCTGTCGCAGTTGAAGCAGGCCGAACTGGTGGAAGACCGGCGCACCGGCAAGAGCAATCTTTACCGGCTCTCCAGCTCCGGCGCATCCGGCGCGGGCAGCCTTTTGGTTGAGTTGCTTGACCGCGCAAAACAGGAGATTCCCGAAGCCCAGGAGGATCAGGCGGCGCGGCGTCAGGTGCTGCGCAAGCGGCAGGACAAGATGCGCAGCTTCTTTGACTCGGTGGCCGGCCGTCTGGGCAAGGATTACGTGCCGGGCAAGTCGTGGAAGAGCCTGGCCGAAGCGCTGCTCCGGCTCATGCCACCTCTCGTGATTGCCGATCTGGGCGCGGGCGAGGGAGCCTTTGCCCTGCTGCTGGCCGAGCGCGCCAAAAAAGTGATTGCCGTGGATAGCTCGGCGAAAATGATCGAGGTGGGCCGCGAACAGGCCCTGCGCCACGATGTAATGAACCTGGAATTCCGGCTTGGCGATATGGAAGAGATTCCCATCGACGACCGCAGCGTGGACCTGGTCTTTTTCTCGCAATCGCTGCATCACGCCCTGCACCCGGAGTGCGCCCTCAAAGAGGCGTGGCGCATTCTTGCGCCCGGGGGACGCGTCGTGATTCTCGACCTGGTCAAGCATCGCTTTGAAGAAGCGCGCGAAATGTACGCCGACGAGTGGCTCGGATTTAGCGAGTCGGCACTGGAAGCCATGCTGCAAACAGCAGGCTTCTCGCAGGTGGAAACATCCGTAGTGCACAAAGAGCTGGAAACTCCCCAATTCCAAACCCTTCTGGCCGTGGGGAATAAAGAGGACTCGATCTGCGAAGAATGACTTCGTCCATTTGCATCACCTGGGCCTGCTCAAAACGGAAACCTGTCCAACTGCGCTACCATGGCATCCAAACAGATGGAGCTCGGAAATGACCGTCCCATTGCGCGGCAAGCATCCTGAACCGGCACCAGCCACGAAAAAAGTGCGGCTGACGCAAACGCGCCGCACCGCGATTTTGAAGGCGCTGGCCGATCCCCGGCGGTTTGAGCTGCTGGAACGCATTGCCAGGGCGGGCTGTCCGCTGGGCTGTTCGCAGGCGCGCGCCGCGCTGCCCATCTCGGCAGCCACGCTCTCGCACCACGTCAAGGAACTGGAAACAGCCGGTCTCATTCACATCCGGCGCGAAGGAAAATTCCATTTTCTGACCCTCAAACCGGGCGTTCTCGAAGCCCTTGCCGCTTTCCTCGCCGCGCTGGAACAGGCTCCCTGCCCGGAACGCTGAAGCCCCTATCCAAAGATTTTCACAAATCGTCTGAATCCATTTTCTGTTTCCTTAATCAATTCGATAGTTGTCGAATTGTCGAAGTGATGGCGTTTCGGCCGGGAGCAGAACATGAGCAGTCTTCAAGGAAAAGTCGCGCTGGTCACCGGCGCATCCAAGGGCATTGGCGCGGCCATTGCCAAAGAGCTGGCGGCGCGCGGCGCTGCCGTGGCAGTCAACTACTCCGGCAGCAAGGCAGCCGCGGAAAAAGTGGTCGCAGAGATCAAGGCCGGCGGAGGGAAAGCTATCGCCGTGCAGGCAGACCTCAGCAATCCGGACGCGATCGGCCCGCTGGTGGAGACAACGGCGCGGGAGCTCGGTCCCATCAATGTACTGGTAAACAACGCGGGCGTATACGAGTTTGCGCCGATTGAAGCAGTAACGGCCGCGAGCTTTCAGCGGCAGTTTGGCCTGAACGTGCTGGGCCTTCTGTTGACCACGCAAGCGGCGCTGCAACAGTTCGATCCCAAGGGCGGCAGCATCGTCAACATCGGTTCGGTTGCGGCTTCGGGGGTGGCTTCGGCCGCGGTGTACAGCGGCACCAAGGGCGCGGTCAACTCCATCACCATCGCACTGTCAAAGGAGCTTGGCCCCAGGCAGATTCGCGTGAACGCGCTGAATCCGGGAATGGTGGAGACCGAAGGCGTGCATGCTGCGGGGTTTCTTGGCAGCGACTTCCACAAGCAGGCCATTGTGGATACGCCGCTGGGACGGATTGGCCAGCCGAACGACATAGCCTCGATTGCGGCCTTTCTGGCTTCAGACGACTCGGTCTGGGTGAGCGGACAGACGATTCAGGCGTCGGGCGGCGCGCGTCTGTAACTGGATCAGGCGCGCTCCGCCTCCAGCAGCTTGCGCTTGCGCTCCACGCCCCAGCGATAGCCGGTAAGCGCGCCGCTGGCGCCCACCACGCGATGGCAAGGAACCACCACGGCTACTCGATTCGTAGCACAGGCGCGGGCCACGGCGCGCGTGGCGTTGGCGTTGCCCAGCTCGCGCGCCAACTGGCTGTAACTGCGCGTTTCGCCGCGCGGAATCTGCCGCAGCGCCTGCCACACGCGCAGTTGGAAGGCGGTGCCGCGCAGGTCGAGCGGCGCCTGCGGTTCGGAGCCCTTCGCCGCTGCGCCCACCATGCACAGCGCCGCATCCACCAGCCCGGCGAGCGACGGATCGCGATTCAGCGTGGCGAGAGGGAATTCATTCCGCAGGCTGCTTTCGGCTTCGGCCGCTGTGTCGGCCAGCGCCAGCCAGCACAGCCCGCGCGCGGTTGCGCCCACAACCATCCATCCAAAGGGCGAACGGGCCGACGTGTAGCCGATGTGCTCGCCGCGGCCCCCCTGGGCAAACCGTGCCGGCGTCATGCCCAGTTGCGAGCCTTCATACGCGCGGCTCGATGAGCCGAAGCCGGCGTTATAAATTGCGTTCGTCACGGTGTCCCCCTGTTTGAGCGCGTTGCGCAGCGAGCCCGCGCGCAGTGCCCGCTGGTATTGCAGCGGGCTCACGCCGAGTTTGTGCTTGAAGAGCCGTTGCACGGTGAACGGGCTGAGCCCGGCAATCCGGCCCAGTTCGGCCAGCGGAACCTGCCGGTACAGGTTGGCTTCAATGTGCCGGCGAATCGTGTCTAAAGGACTGCCCTGCGCGCCAGCCTCCGGGCGGCAGCGTTGGCACGGGCGAAAGCCTGCGGCGCGCGCCTCCGCTGCCGTGCGGAAGAAGCGCACATTGCGCCGCAGCGGGCGGCGGCTGGCACAGCCGGGACGGCAAAAAACGCCTGTAGTCGTAACTGCATAGAAAAATGCGCCCGCGGCATCACGCGCCAGGACCTGCTGCCAGGCTGTCTCGGGATCGACACCCGCCGCCGGGGCGGCTTTGCTGCGGGCGGCTGCGATTTGGGCTTTGCTGCTCATGGAAGCTATCGTCGCCGATGCCCGGCCCGGTCCGCTATCCGGTTCTTGCGCGCAATTCCGATTTTTTCCAGTCCCCCACCGGTGTTCCCAGCCCGCCGCGCATGAAACTATAGCGCCGGCCCACCGAAGATGAAAATGTACCGCCGGCCTCCCGGCCGGCTGTAGCGTGGACCTCCTGGTCCACGCTAGCTTTTTCAGCACTTCATCAATCAGAACCAAACTCTCAAAGGCAACAGGCGGCAACTAAGGCTGCGGTTCGCGGCTGCGCGCAATAAAACTCTCCAGAATGGCTTCCGCCCGTTCCAGATCCTCGGTCGTATCCACGCCGATCGTGTCGCAGGGCGCTTCCGCCACATAAATTTCAATTCCGTTTTCCAGCAGCCGCAACTGCTCCAGCCGCTCCATGCGCTCCAGTGGCGAGGGCTTGAGCTCGGCAAACTTTTCCAGCGCGGCCTTGCGGTAAGCGTAAATGCCCAGATGCTTGCGGCAGATGCGAACGCCGGTATGGTCGCGGTCAAAGGGAACCGTGGCGCGGGTAAAATACAGCGCCCGGCCGTCCAGCGCCGTAACCACCTTGACGGCGTTGGGATTGTCGATCTCCTCGTCCGGGCACGGAACCGACAGCGTGGTCACCTGAACCTCGGGCCGCGCAAAAAAATTCAGCAGCGGCGGGAAAAAATTGGGCGTCAGCGTCGGCTCGTCGCCCTGGATATTGACGTAGATGTCGGCGTCGATCATGCGCGCCACTTCGCGCACGCGGTCCGAGCCGCTGGCGCACTCCGGCGAGGTCATCACCACGGGAATGCCGCGCTCCCGGCAAACCTCGGCCACTTCCTCGGCATCGGTAGCCACCACCACCGGGTCCATCAGCCCGCTGGCTGCCGCCGCGCGCCACACCCACTCGACCATGGGACGGCCGGCAAGGATGCGCAACACCTTCCGGTCGAGCCGCGTGGAATGGAGCCGCGCGGGTATCACCGCGGCAATACGCAAGGTACTCATGCAGGCCAGTTTACAGGATCGGGGGCGCAACGCTCATCCTCGCCGGCGATCTCCGCGGAATCCCGGACCAGCCGGGTTTGACCTCGCCTGCAGCCGCCCGTATCATCAAGGTTGGGAATTGTGCGCGGATCCCGGTCCGTACCTCCCAGCGGCCCTTGCGGCCTGCGCCTCACTGGCGCCCCACCGGCGGAGTAGCTCAGATGGTTAGAGCGACGGATTCATAACCCGTAGGTCGGCAGTTCGATCCTGCCCTCCGCCACCAGATTCCCTCCTTCAATCAATCCTTGAGCGCTTTAGCAGGCTGACCTTGCCGCGCCTCGCCGCGCATGCGCTCCCCCACGCTTCTTTCCGGCGCAGCAACCTGCCTGAGCGTATAGGCCCGGGCAGTTAGGCCTCAGCGTATAGGATGGTCCGGTAGTTTCCGCAGGATAGGAACCAGGGAGTTCGCACATATGAAGCGTCGCGAGTTTCTCAAGAGTGTGGCAGTCGCCGGCAGCAGCCTGCTGTGTGCTTCAGACCCGGCCCTGGCTGGAACCATCGCCCAGCTAAAAAGCGCGCCCGGAAATGCCGCGGCAAGCGCAATCCCGAATCTGGATGAACTGGCCGGTGATTGGATCGCTGCCGGCGCCATCGATTCACTGCCCTCCCTCACCAACTTCCATGGCGGCCTTGAAACTTCGCACAACATTCTGGGCGTGCAGAACTTCACCATGGCGCCGCTGGCACAGGCATCCGAACTGGCCGCGCTTTCTCTGGATGGCGCCGCCCTCAGCGCGCAGTCCTATCGCTGGTTTCCTTACCAGGTGCTGCGCAAGGCCCAATCCAACGGCTTCGAAATTGTCACAACGGTCCGGATGCCGTTTGAAGCCCCGGGAGTCCTGTTTTCCGTCGACGTAACCAACCTGGGCAAGGAGCCACGTACGGCCGCGCTCGCCGTCGGCTTTCACTGCGTGATGCGCGCGTTTCCTGAAACATGGGTATGGAAGACGCCCAGGCCGGAAGACAAGGACGCGGCAGACTTCAGCTCCAGCGTCGTCGCGGCAAAAACCGGACAGATTGTCCTCAGCCAGGACAGCAAAAGCAACTGCAAGTCCGCATTGGCTTTTCTCCGCGGCGCGGACGAAGTTTCAGAAGCGGCCCGCGAAGCAACCTGGAATCTTCACTTGAAGCCGGGTGAGTCGTTCCGCCTGCAAGCCGTCATGGCCGCGGGCGCAGACCTTGACGCCGTCGTCCACCAGGCCACGGAGTGGAGTGCGCACTTTCCCGGCGTCTGGAGCCGGGCAAAAGCCGGTTGGCAACAGCGCTTCGACGCCGCATTCACTCCAAACAACGGCCACTTCTCAGGCAATCTGCCGGCGCTTGCCACCCGCGACGCAAAAATCCGCAAGCTGTATTACACCAGCGTTCTGAGTTTGTTGTGCCTGGAAAGAACCAACCTGAGCGACCGGTTTCCGCGCGTCTTTGTGACCGGCTCGCCCCGTTACGCCACAACCGTTCTCTACTTCTGGGACACCAGCTTTTTTGCGACCGTGTGGGCGCTGCTCGACCCTCTCGCCATGCGGGAGCAACTCAAATTATTTCTTGAAAGCGGCATCCACTCCTTTTACGCCATCGACTTTAAAACACTGCAGCCGATCGGGCGCTGGTATTCGGCCAACGATTATTCCGTGTTCCGGATTGTCACAACCTACGTCTCCGTTACGCACGACTGGCGGTTCCTCGATGAGACCCTGCACGGCGGCCAGAAAATGATCGATCTTCTTGAGGCCTTGTCGCTGCACTGGCAAACCCTCGCCAAAGCGCCCAGCCTGCTGGCCAACTACGGCGTCGCCAAAAACCTGCTCGAGACCGTGCCAACCTATGTGCAATATGTGCCGGCCATGAACTCGGCGAATGTCTGGATGATGCGCTCCATGGCCGAACTGAGAACCAGGCGCGGAGAAGCGGCCAGAGCCGCCCAGCTCAAACAACTGGCGGACCGGCTCGCTGCTGAAGTCCTCGGTCTTTACGTGGAAGGCAAAGGCTTCTGGGCCTGCCGCCTGGAAGACGGCAAGCGCGTTGAAGTACGCCACTGCATCGACTTTTTTACCTTCATCGGCGCCATGCAGAGCGACCTCGGGCAGCGCCGCATCAACGAAATGATCGACTTTGTCGACCGGGAGTTGTGGACTCCGCATTGGCTCCGGGCCCTTTCCCTGCAGGATGCCGCCGCCAACCTGTCGCTGCGGCCCGATCACGGATCCACCGGCTCCTACGATGCGTGGCCCGCCCTGACGGCGGAGGCCATGTATCGCGTGGGACGCAAGCGGGAGGCGCTGGAGCGGCTGCGCAGCCTGGAACCGGCAACCCGCGAGGGACCCTTCGGACAATCGCACGATGTGGCGGCCGAACAAAATCCGGTGAGGAAAGGAGGCGCGTTCGGGCAGGAATATTTTTGCAGCGCCTCGGGCTCGTTTGCCGAGATCATTCTGCGCACCCTCTTCGGATTTGCGCCCGAAGCGTACCAGGAATGGCACAGTTCGCAGCCAACCGTACCGGGATTCGACGGCCAACTCACCAACCTTCGCTACGGAGGCAAGCTGCTAACGCTCTAAGTTTTTTTAATTCTCCAAAGTCCATTCGATTCCATACCCCTCAGCCGGGCAGTTCCCTTCTGCCCGCCTCTTCTCATCCCATGCGCCGCTCCTCCGCAATCTGTTTCGAATAAGGCCACAGGCAAGCGTGCCGATGGTTTTCGCGCTTCCGGTCTCCGCTTCATGCAGCAGCGCGCATAACCGGGCCTCCTCGTCTTCGGGGAGAAATTCTAAAAAACTGCTAATTCCCCGCCTCCAATTGCCGATAACCGGAGTAAGTGATTCTTAACCTTCGGAGCGCCAATGAGCACAGCCGTGATTGAGACCATGGGAAGCCCCTTTTCAATAAGGCCGGCCGCTGCCCAAATGCCCCATAGTGCAAGTGCAAGCGACTTGTCCATCGCGGTCATCGGCCCCAACGAGCGGCGCCGCCAGGCGGTAGCCGGTGCCCTGGTCGCCTGCCGGACCGGCAAAATCCGCGTCTTCACCGGCTATCCTTCCGGCATGGACGATCTGCCCAGGCTCCAGAACGGGGCTTTCGATGTGGTCATGATCGACGTGGACAGCGATCTGGAATACGCTCTCGATCTGGCTGAAAGCATCTGCCTCTGCAACGCGGCTACCGTCATGGCCTATTCGGCGCAGCCCGATCCGGGGCTCATGCTGCGCTGCATGCATGCGGGCATCCGCGAGATTCTGCCTCTCCCTCTGAGCCAAAGCGCCATGGCGGAAGCGCTGATGCGGGCCTCTGCCCACCGTCCTGAACCTCAGTCGCCCAGGAAGAAGGACGGCAGGTTGCTGGCATTTCTCGGCGCCAAGGGCGGTTCCGGCGTCACCACGCTGGCCTGCAATTATGCGGTATCGCTGGCCCAGGAGTCCGGGCTGCGCACGCTCTTCATCGATCTCGATCTGCCCCTCGGCGACGCGGCCATCAACCTGGGTATCAAATCGCAATTTTCCTCCATCAACGCCCTGGAAAACGCCAGCCGGCTCGATGGAAATTTCCTGTCCACGCTGCTTACCCGGCACGATTCAGGGCTCTCTGTACTGGCTGCGCCGGGCGTCATTGCGCCCGCGCAGGTTTCCAATGAGGCCATCGACAGGCTGCTGGAAGTTGCTCTGGAGCAATTTGACTACGTGGTGGTCGATGCGGGATCGAAACTCGATTTGCAGGATACGCGCCTGTTCAACGAATCCGCCACCATCTACCTGGTCACGCAGGTCGGCATTCCCGAACTGCGCAACGCAAATCGCATCATCGGCCAGTTATCCAGGGACGCCTGCCCCAAGCTTGAAATCGTCATCAACCGCTATGAGCGCCACTCCTTCGGAGTCACCGACGAGCATGTTGAAAAAGCGCTCACCCGGCCGCCGCAGTGGAAGATTCCCAACGATTATGCGGCGGTGCGCCGGATGCAGAACACGGCCATCCCGCTCACCCAGGAAAACTCGCAGATCGCACGCGCCATCAGGCAGATGACCCGTTCTGTTTGCACCCAGGCGGCTGAGCCGGAAAAGAAGAAAAAATTCGCCCTGTTCGGCTGAGTGCCGGTCGCGATACCCGCAGGGCTGTTCCGGCTCCAGGGCTGCATCAAGCACAAACCCCGGCAGGTTTCTCCTTTTTCCCGGTTTCGCGCTGTTTTTGCCCCCCGGAACCGCCCCGGCATGCCGCGCTGCATACCCCTTGCGCTATCATTGCGTCTATAGAGTGAGCGGCCTGTTTCCCCCATAGGGCTGCCCCGGTGGTGTGTGTGTCTCGATTCTTCCAGCGTTTTGTCTTCGTACTCGCCTTGGCCATCTTCTCCGCCCTCGGGCTGGGATTTGCCATCGGTGAGTTCGGGCTGTTCGGCGTTCATGCCGGCAGCGACCAGGATGGCGCATACCGCCAGATGCGCGTCTATGCCGAAGTCCTGAAAAAGGTCCAGACCGACTACGTGACCGCGCCCAACATCAATGACGTCACCACCGGCGCGCTGCACGGCCTTCTGGAGTCGCTGGACTCGGATTCCAGCTATCTGACCCCCACCGAGTACAAAATTTACAAGGAGCGTCCGGCCACCGGCGTGGCCCAGGTCGGCATCACCGTCTCCAAGCGCTTCGGGTACGCCACCGTCGTCAACGTTCTGCCCGGTTCGCCCGCGGACAAGGAACACCTCGGCGACGGCGACGTCATCGAATCCATCGGCGGGCAGTCCACCCGCGAGTTGTCGCTGGCCGTCATCCGCCTCATGCTCGAAGGTCAGCCGGGAAGCTCGGTCGAGATTTCCGTCATCCGCCCGCTCAAGGCCGACCCCGACAAGCTGACCCTCACGCGCACCTTGACCGCGCCCGCTGCGCTCGGCCAGCAGCAATATGAAAACTCCACCATTCTTTACCTCAAGCCGGGCGCGCTGACCGCGGCCCGCGTGGACGAGATTGCCGCCCGGCTCAAGGCCGCCGGCAAGGGCAGCAAGGTGCTGCTTGACCTGCGCAACTCCACCGGCGACGACGCGCTGCAAGGCGTCCGTCTGGCCAACTTCTTCCTGAAACAGGGAACCCTGGCCACTCTGCAGGGCCAGAAGTTTGCCACGCAGACCTTCACCGCCGATCCCGCAAAATGGATTACCGACGCGCCCCTGGCCGTGCTGGTCAACCGCGGAACCTATGGCGCGGCTGAGCTGACCGCGGCCGCCATCGTGGACGCCAAGCGCGGCGACGTGGTGGGCGAACGCACCTTCGGCGAGGGCTCCGTGCAGAAGACCCTGGAACTGCCCGACGGCGCGGCGCTGCTGCTGACCGTCGCCAAGTACCAGAGCCCTTCCGGCAAAAAGATTCAGGACGAGGCCGTCACGCCGACCGTCGTCGTGGGAACCACCCTCGATGAAGAAGACGGCCAGACTCCTCCCGCCAAGGGCGACGAAACGCTGGACAAGGGGCTCTCGCTCCTGAAGGCCAAAACCAGCTAATCAAGCCCGCCTCAGAAATCTCCATTCCTGTCACAGAAAAAGTCATGGCGCTTTGCTCCTGCAAAGCGCCATGACTTTTTTTGGCGACAGTATGAACGCAAGCGCTAGTGTGGTGAATCCAAAGTTCGTAGCATAAGTTGAGGTTCCGAACCGCAGATCCTTCGACTGCGTTTGGCGCAAAAAACGCGCCAAACTACGCTCAGGATGACACCGTATTTTTGATATGAACTTTAGACTCAGGACACTAGAGCATTTTCACCATCGATGGAGTATCCTGTCTCTGAAATTCACAAAAATAGCGATTGTCATTCTGAGCGAACGGGGCCCCGAACGTTTTTCAGTTCGGGGGTGGTGAGCGAAGAATCTGCGTTTGTTCTTTCGCGCATTCTTTAGAGACAGCCGCCTGTTTAGCCCCTGAGGGTATGTTTATTCCTCTGCGCCATTCCTGAAAATACGCTACTCGTACCGCAGCGCCTCAATAGGGTCCAGGTTGGCGGCGCGGATGGCCGGAATCATGCCGCTGACCAGCCCGGTAATGGCCAGAATCACCGTGGCGATAATGACAGACGCGGGCGAAATGAGCAGGCGTATATCCGCGTCCTGCGCATTCGTCGCAATCGCGCTGTAAAACGTGATCCGGCCCACCAGGATGGACACCAGGTAAGCCAGGGCGATACCCGCCGCGCCCCCCACTGCGGTAATGGCCAGTGCCTCGGCAAGGAATTGAACAAGAATGTGGTGCTTGCGCGCGCCCAGCGCTTTTTCTACGCCGATCTCGCGCGTGCGCTGCTGCACGGCCACCAGCATGATGTTCATCAGCCCGATGCCGGCAATGCCCAGCGTGAGCGCGCCCACCAGCGAGAGCAGAACCTGCAGCGCGATGGACAGCTCGCGGAACTGGCTCAACTGCGTCATCAGATTCGCCACAAAAATTGCGTTGTGGTCCGTGGGGCGGAAGTGGTGGGCCGCGGCCAGGGTTTCGCGCAGGCTCTTTTCCACCTGCTGGTTGTCCCCCTGGTAGTTCATCCACATGCCGTCGATGTACTTGGTGTCCTTCAGGTCGCTCATCACGCTGAACGGAACGTAGATGCGGCGGTTGTTGTCGTTTTCACCCTCGTTCATCTTGGGTTTCATGACGCCCACAATGGTAAAGACAATCCCGTTGAGCCGGATGTCCTGGCCCACGGCATAGCCGCCGGAAAAAAGCTTGGTTTTCGATTCCGACCCGATCACGCAGACATGGGCTCTCTGCTGCTCCTCGGCGCCGTTGTAAAAGCGGCCGTCGTCCACATCCAGCTTGAGAATGTCCTGCGCCGCGGGCCGCGCGCCGATCACCGTCCAGGTATACGAGTGCAGATCGTTCTGGATGGTCGTGTCCAGAAAAACCACCGGCGTCAGGTGCATCAGGTTGGGCACGCCGTTCCACACCCGGTCCACATCGTCCTGCGGAAAGCGCACCTTGATGCCGGCCTTGTCGCCGCCTGCCTGCTGGCTGGTCCGTCCCGGATAAACCTCCATCAGGTTCACGCCAAACTGGGCAAAGATGGTCTCGATCGCATGGCTGAAACCTGCGCCATAGGCCAGCAGCAAAACCACCGTCGCAATGCCCCACGCCATCCCGATCATGGTGATGGCGGTGCGCCGGCGATTGTAGATCATCGCTTCCCACGCTTGGGCCAGAATGTCTTTCAGCATGTTTCAGTCTCCGGATGCAGCTACTAGCTTTTAGCTTCTAGCTATTAGCTTCTGGCTCTTGGCTCTTGATCTCTTGCCACTAGGTCTCAGACCGCATGAAAATGTAGTTCCAATGCACGTACCACCGGCCTCCCAGCCTGCTGTAGCGCGTACGCCATGAAGGTACCACCGGCCTCCCAGCCTGCTGTAGCGCGTGCGCCATGAAGGTACCACCGGCCTCCCAGCCTGCTGTAGCGCGTACGCCATGAAGGTACCACCGGCCTCCCAGCCTGCTGTAGCGCGTGCGCCATGAGGGTACCGCCGGCCTCCCGGCCGGCTGTAGCGCGGGCGTCCCCGCCCGCGCTTTCCCATAGCTAACAACCAATCGATGCAGTCATGACACTAGCTCTTGGCTGTTAGCTTCACGTCACTGCCCGCCGGCTTTTGCTAATAGCTAGAAGCTAGCAGCTAGAAGCTGCCTTTCTACTCTCTCCGCAACGCCTCGATCGGATCCATATTGGCCGCCTTGCTCGCCGGATAGAGTCCGGCAACCACGCCGCAAATCACCAGCGATCCCAGGGCCAGCCCGGCTGACCAGGGCACCAGACGCGGCGGATCCCAGCCCGGCATCTTGCCGGTCAGCAAACTCTGCAGCAGGCTCATAAACCCGGCAGAGACCACAATCCCGATCACGCCGCTCACGCCGGTCAGCAGCAGCCCCTCCCAGAAAAACTGCGCCAGGATGCTGCGCTTGGTAGCTCCAATCGCCTTCAGTACGCCGATCTCGCGGGTTCTCTCCGTAACCGATACCAGCATGATGTTGATAATGCCCACCGCGCCCAGGCCCAGCGTGACCATGCCCACTCCGCCCAGAAATACGTCCATGGCCCCAAAAATTTTGCCGATAATCTTGCCTTCCTCAATGCTGTCGAACTCTTCAAAGGCATCCTTGAGCGCGGGATCGAAGCCATGCCTCTCGGCGATCACGCGGTGCACGGCGGGAACGGCTGCCGTCGAGTCGTTGTGCGTGGCGGGTTGATATTGCAGCGAACTGAGAGCGTCGCGCGCAATGTTTTCGCCCTTCATGGCAAACAGTTCCTGCATGGTGGTCAGGGGCATATAGAGCTTCTGATTGTCTGAGTCGTTGTTGCCGCGGCTGATGGATTCCACGCGGCCCACAACGGTAAACGAGATGTCGTTGACGGTGATGGTCTCACCCAGCATGGGACGGCCGGGAAACAGCAGCGTCGAGTTTTTTGAGCCGAGCACCACCACGCGGCGTTTCTCGGCCAGGTCGGCCGCGTTCAAAAAGCGCCCCTCGGCGATCGGCACAAAGCGGACGGCTGGGTAATTCGGTTCGACGCCCAGCACCTGGCCGGAAGTGTTTGACCAGGCGCTCACCTGGTACAGGTCGTTGCGGCTCAGAATCGCGGTGACCGCGCGCAACTGCGGCAGCGCGCGCAATGCCGCCTCGTCGCCCAGCGTCAACTGGTAGGGGCGCATGCCGGTGTGCTGGTTGGGCAGGGCGGGAATGGTGCTGTTCCACATCATCACCACGTCGTTGCCGAGCTTGGCCAGGTTGCGCCGCTGGCCGGACCGGAATCCCTCGCCCAGTCCCACCAGCACCAGCAGCGAGCCCACGCCCCAGGCAATCCCGAACATGGTCAGGAAGCTGCGCAGCTTGTTGGCCATGATGGCGCGGAAGACCTGGCCGAGCGTATCTGAGAAATTCTGCATGAGATGGTAAGCCTGTTCGCGCCGTGGCAGGGCGCTCGTCAACTGATACGCGCCGGCCGGGTTCCCGGTTCCCGCGGGGCGCATCGGATAAGCTTGGAACCAGGACTCAACCGATTGCGTAAGAAACTGCAGCGGGCGAAAGCAATGCGCTGACGCCGCTTGGGTTGTAGTGCCTGCTTCATCATTTTATCTGCAACACCGGGAGCGGCGGCTCTCTACATGGATTGGGAGGATTTTGTGGCTGCGTCGCGAAAAAGCAAAAAGTTCTGGATCTGGATCGGTGTTGGTGCCGCGGTGGTTGTGTTGATTGCGGCCCTGGCGCTCGTCAAGTTGGTCAAGGGCACCTCCATCGATGCCAACCGCCTCGCCAAAGTCACGCGCGGCGATGTGGCCCGTTCCGTGGTGGCCACCGGAAAGATCCAGCCCATTACCGAGGTTGAGGTCAAGAGCAAGGCCTCGGGCATCGTGGAAAAGCTATATGTGGACATCAACAACCAGGTGAAGAAGGGCCAGCAGCTTGCGCAGTTGGACCAGGAGGAGATTCTGGCGCAGGTTGAGGCGCAGCGGGCGCAACTGTCCGCGGCCCAGGCCAACGTGTCTACCTTCGAGGCGAATATCGAGCAGGATAAGGTGAACGCCGCGGCGCCCGACCTGGCCATGTACAGGGCCACACTGGACCGCAACCTCGAGATGCAGAAGCATGGTATTGTAAGCCGGCAGGCGCTGGACGACACCAACAGGGACTACCTGGCCGCTCTGACGCGGCGGGATTCGTCGAAGGCGCAGATCGGCGTGGACACGGCCAAGCTGAAACAGGCGCGGGCGCAGGTGATGCAGAGCCAGGCCAGCCTCAAGCAACTGGAAGAGCAACTCGGGTACACCACCATTGTCGCGCCCATGGACGGCGTGATTCTCTCGCGGGACGTGGAGATCGGCGACGCGGTCAGCTCCATCCTGGTGCTGGGCTCCACGGCCACTCTGGTCATGACCGAGGGCGACACCACCGAGGTCTACGTGCAGGGCAAAGTGGACGAGGCCGATATTGCCCACGTCTATATGAACCAGCCGGCGCGCATCAAGGTGGAGAGCTTCCGCGACCGCACGTTCAAGGGCAACGTGACCAAAATTTCTCCCATGGGCGTCGAAAAAGACAACGTGACCACCTTCGAGGTGCGTGTCTCCATCGACAACCCCGGCGGCGAGTTGAAGGCCAACATGACCGCCAACGCCGAGATTCTGCTCGACGAGCACAAGGGCGTCCTCACCGTGCCGGAAAACGCCGTCATGTACGACAACAACAAGAATGCTTCGGTGGCGATTCCCGATAAAAAGCAGAAAGACGGCACCCGCAAGATCCCGGTCAAGGTGGGACTCTCCAACGGCTCGGTGACCGAGATTCTCAGCGGCCTCAAAGAAGGCGACCAGGTGGTGCTGCAGCAGTAAGAGTCTTGCCCTGTATGGTGCGCATCCACAGTCCGCGCCTTCCCACGCATTCCAAAAATGCTAGCCTTGTGTTGAGGCATTCACTCCAGCTTCTCTTGAGAAATGCCCACGAGGCTGAAACGCTTGTCAGTCCCTCCTTATCAGCCTGTCGAACCACGGAACCTTGGCCGGTCCTGGCGTCTTGAAACTCGGCAGGTTCCGCCTCCGCGCCGGCGCAAGCTGGTGGGCAAAGCCGCGCTGATTGCCCTGCTGGTGCTGGCGGTCATCACCGGCTCCCTGGCCGGGCTCACGCTGGTCTATTCCGTCGATCTGCCCCAGATCAACGACCTCGAACATTACCGCCCCTCCACCACCACCGATCTCTACGACCGCAAGGGCCGCATCATCGGCTCCTTTGCCCTGGAGCGGCGCGAGGTGGTGGGCTACGACGGATTTGCCCCGGTCCTGCGCCAGGCCGTCATCTCCATTGAAGACAAGAGCTTCGAATCCCATTGGGGCATCAATGTCTTCCGCGTGGCGGGCTCGGCCTGGCACGACATCCGCAGCCACGGCCGCGCCCAGGGCGCTTCCACGCTCACCATGCAACTGGCGCGCAACCTCTTTCTTTCGCCGGAGCGCACCGCCACGCGCAAAATTCAGGAGGCCTATCTCGCCGTCCAGATTGAGCGCGCCTTCACCAAGCAGCAGATCTTCACGCTCTACGGCAATCAGATTTACCTGGGCAGCGGCATGTACGGCTTTGAGGCCGCCTCGCAGTTCTTCTTCTCCAAGCACGCCAAAGACCTCACGCTCCCTGAAGCGGCTCTGCTGGCCGGCCTGCCCAAGGGGCCCTACGCCTTTTCCCCGCTGCTCTATCCTGACAAGGCGCTGCGCCGCCGCAACCTGGTGCTCACTGAGATGGAGCACGACAAAGCCATCTCCCCGGCTCAGGCGGAACAAGCGCGCCAGGCCCCTCTCGGCCTCCACATCAGCCAGCCGGAGATGTCCGTCGCTCCCTGGTTCCAGGAGGACGTCCGCCGGGAGCTCGAAAAGCACTTCGGCAGCGATCAGGTGCACGAGGCCGGCCTGAAAGTCGAGACCACCCTCGACCTCGACCTGCAGCAGACCGCCAACCGCGCCGTGAACGACGGCCTGGCCGCCTACGAGCGGCGTCATGGCTGGAAGGGCAAGCTGGAAAATGTGCTCACCGGCGGCGTCACCCTCGAGGACTACAAGCACCCCGACTGGGCCGTCAAGACCCGCCCCGGCGGGTACGTGCACGCCCTGGTCACGCGCGTCCTACCTTTGGAAATCCGGGCCCGCGTCGGTCCTCCCGGACAGGAAGACACTGAGATTGTTCTCCTGCCCGAGGACTGGCAATGGACCGGCCAGCGCAACGCCACCAACCTCGTCAAGCCCGGCGACATTGTCTATGTTCATCTCGGCGACGTCCTGGAGGGCAGCGCGCGCCGCGCCACGCTGGAACAGGACTCCGGCGCACAGGGATCGCTGCTGGCCATCGACAACACCTCCGGCGACGTGCTGGCCATGGTGGGCGGCCGCGATTACGCTCTCAGCGAATTCAACCGCGCCACGCAGGCCCAGCGGCAAACCGGCTCCAGCTTCAAGCCCTACGTCTACACCGCGGCCATCGAGGACGGCGCCAAGCCCAGCGACATCATTGTGGACGGTCCCGTCAGCTTTGGCAGTTACACGCCGCATAACTACGAAAACGACTACAAGGGCGCAATGACCCTCATGAATGCCTTTGCCGAGTCGCGCAACATTCCCGCCATCAAGCTGGCCGCGCGCGTGGGCATCCGCAAGGTCATCGACGTGGCCCACCGCTTCGGCGTCACCACCAACATTCCCGCCTATCTGCCCATTGCCCTCGGCGCGGTAGAGATCACGCTCGAGGAGCAGGTCGCCGCCTACGCCGTCTTTCCCAACGACGGCATCCGCGTCAAGCCGCGCCTCATCCGCAAGGTCTCAAATGCTGACGGCATCACTCTGTGGGAGGAGCCGCCCGCGGTCAACGAAGTCATCGAACAGCAGACAGCGCGCACCATGATGACCATGCTGCGCGCCGTCACCCAGCACGGAACCGGCGCAACTGCCGCGCAACTCAAACACCCTCTGGGCGGCAAAACCGGCACCACCAGCGACTTCACCGACGCCTGGTTCCTGGGCTTCTCGCCCTCCGTCACCTGCGGCGTCTGGGTCGGCTATGACAACAACCAGTCGCTGGGTGAAAAGGAAACCGGCGCCCAGGCCGCGCTGCCCATCTGGATCAACGTCATGCGCGCCGCCATCGCCGGCAAGGACGACGAGCAATTCCCCAGCGATGAGCCGGCTCCCTCCCTGCAAAAAGCCGCCGCGCTGCCGCCGCCCGCTGCCCCGCCCGTCCGCCCGGCCGCTCCCAAAGCAGCAGCCAAACTGGCGCTGGCGCCTCCAGCCGCCGCAGCGCCCGCAAAACCCGCAGCCCCATCCGGCAAACCCGCGGCGCAGCCCGTCAAATCCGGCGTTACACCTGCCGCCAAACCGGCCGCAAAGCCCTCCGCCGTCCCAGCCAGGGCCACCACAACAACCGGGCCGCAAGTAAAGCCCGCCTTGCCCCCGCCGCAAGCTCCTCCCAAGCCCGCGCTCGTCGTCAAACCCGCTCTGGAAACCACTTCCGGCCCGGATTAGCGGAATTGCGCAATCCGGCGGTCCTTGCTTGACACCCGCTTCCGCAAAAGGCAAGGTGGAGTTGCCTTCGATTCACCCCCCAAGGAGCCTCATCATGCACCTGCGCGCCGCCCATGTTTTGATTGCCGCTTCCCTGCTCTCCTCTGTCGCGGCCCTCGGCCAGACCATGAGCCAGCTCCCTTCCCCAGGCGCAGCGAGCCTGCCCGCCGCTCCGGCCGGAGGCTGGCCCACGGCAGACGGCACGGTCCTGCTGCCCAACTTCCGCTTCGGCACCGGCGAAACCCTGCCCCAGTTGAAACTGCACTATCTCACTCTGGGCACGGCGCACCGCAACGCTTCCGGCCATGTGGACAATGCCATCCTCCTGCTGCACGGCACCGGCGGCAACGCCCACTCCCTGCTCAATCCCGTGTTTTCCAATGTCCTGTTCGGCGCCGGAGCCCCGCTCGACATCCAGAAATACTTCCTCATCCTGCCCGACGACATCGGCCACGGGCAAAGCTCCAAGCCCTCTGACGGACTCCACGCGCACTTCCCCGCCTACGACTACGACGACATGGTCCGCAGCCAGCGCATGATGCTTGACCAGATGAACATTGACCACCTGCGCCTCATCCTCGGCACCTCCATGGGCTGCATGCAGTCGTTTGTGTGGGGAGAAACCTATCCCGGCTTTGCCGATGCGCTCGCGCCCTTTGCGTGCCTGCCCGTGCCCATTGCCGGACGCAACCGCATGATGCGCTACATGGCGATTCAAGCCGTACGGCAAGACCCCGCGTGGCTCGGCGGCGAATACGCAACCCAGCCCGTCCAGGGTCTCCGCACCGCCAACGAACTGCTCCTGATCATGGGATCCAGCCCGCTCCAGATGCAGAAGCAGGCGCCCACGCGCGAGGCCGCCGAAAAGTACGTGGACACCTACCTCAAGCGCACCCTCTCCAGCACCGACGCCAACGATTTGATCTTTTATTGCGACGCCAGCCGCCATTACGACCCCAGCCCGCGCCTTGAAAGCATCACTGTGCCGGTGCTCTGGATCAACTCCGCCGACGACTACATCAACCCGCCGGAACTCGGCATTGCAGAGAAAATGGTCAAGCGCATGACCAACGCCCGCTTCATTCTGCTGCCCATCTCCGATGCCACCCGCGGCCATGGAACCCACACGCAGGCCGCGGTGTGGAAGGACTACCTGGCGGACTTCATGCGCTCCACTGAGCCGAAAAACTAATTCAGAATGAATCGGACAAAAGCTCTCAACTGTTCGCAGCCGTGAAGCCCCGCCAGCAGCGCCGCTCCTATACTGGAACTGCAAGATCATACACTGCGAGGTTCCTCAGGCATTGGAGTATTGGATAGGATTCCAGGGGCTGTACGCGCGCTTTCTCGCCTGGCTCATGCGCCGTGTGCCCAATGAGCGGCAGCGCCTGCTGGCATTCACCATCCTTGCCGGCGGGCTCTGCGGCCTGGCTGCGGTGGCGTTTCACCTCAGCATCGGCTGGCTTGAAGCGCTGCTCATCGACCGCGCCAATGCCGCGCCCGGCCACAGTTGGATTTGGTGGACGATTCTCTCTCCAACCCTGGGCGGACTGGCTGTCGGTCTTGGCCTCACCTACTTTGTTCCCGCCGCCGCCGGCAGCGGCATTCCCCAGGTCAAGGTTGCCTACTCGCTTCGCTACGGCCTCATCACCGTCCGCGAAACCATCGGCAAATTTGTCCTGTGCGCCCTGCAGATCGGCTCTGGCGCATCCCTCGGCCTGGAAGGCCCCACGGTGCAGATTTGCGCCGGCGTCAGCAGCATGTTGGCGCGCCTGGCCCGGCTCAGCCCGGTCAACTCGCGGCGCATGGCCTCCGTGGGCATGGCGGCCGGCATCGCCGCGGCCTTCAACGCGCCCATTGCCGCCGTCACCTTCACGCTGGAGGAGCTGATCGGCGACCTCGACCAGACCATGCTCTCCGGCGTCATTGTGGCCGCGGCGCTGGCCGCCGTAGTCGAGCATTCCATCCTTGGCGAGCGCCCCGTTTTTCACGTGCAGCACGCTTACACGCTCACCAACTCTTCTTCGCTGGTGTGGTACGCCCTGCTCGGCCTGCTGGCGGCCATCGTCTCGGTCACGTTCACTGATTCGCTGCTCTGGCTGCGCGCCCGGTTCAAGCGGTTCACGCTCCTGCCCAAGTGGGTGCACCCGGCCATCGGCGGGCTGGCCACGGGCTGTCTGGCCGTCGTGGCGCTCGCGCTCTTTCATCTCAACGGCATTGCCGGCGATCCCTACAAAACGCTCACCCTGGCGCTTACCGGCTCCATGGGCACGCTGCCGGTTATGGCCATGGTGGCCTTTTGCGTCATCAAGCTGCTGGCTACCGTCTGTTCCTATTCAAGCGGCGGATCGGGCGGCATCTTTGCCCCGGCGCTCTTCATGGGATCCATGCTGGGCGGCGCGGTCGGCTACATCGATGTCGCCGTATTCCACCACCCCGCCGACGCCATCGGCGCCTTTGCGGTCGTCGGCATGGGCGCGGTCTTCGCCGGCATCGTGCGCGCTCCCATGACCTCGGTGCTTATTGTCTTTGAAATGACCGGCGGCTACGGGCTGGTGCTGCCCCTGATGATTGCCAACATGACCGCCTTTGCCCTGGCCCGCCACTGGCGTCATACGCCCGTCTATGAGGCGCTGCTGGAGCAGGACGGCATCGTGTTGCCCCATCGAGTCAAGCTGCCCGATACAGTGACTGAAGGGCAACAGGCCGCGCCCGAAATGCCTGAAGACGATGCCACCGCCTGAGAACCCTGCGCAGCCGTGCTGCGCTCTAGTGGTTCTTCCCCTGGTTCGGATCGATGTTGTAAAAGAAGAACGCGCGCAGTTCCAGATACGGCCCGTGAAACTCCCTGGGCAGCGGCGGATAGTTTGAGCCGGTCAGCGCGCCCCACGCCGCTCGGTCCAGTGCCGTGTCGCCGGAGCGGCCCTCCAGAATCAGGCTTCCGTCCATCAGCCGCCCGTTCGGCAGAACCTTGAAGCGGATCGCCACCACGCCGGACTTGTTGATCGGCGGATTGACCTCGTCGGGAATCAGCGGGTCCCAGGTGTTCTCCGTCTCGCGGTGCCAGCGCTGTATCCAGGAGTTGAAATCCACTCCCTGCGTGTCCGACAGAACCTGGATGCCTCCCGACCCGGCGCCCGGATGCCGGGCCAGGCCGTGCGAGCCCAGGTTGCCTTCTTCGCCTCCGCCGCGGTTGCGCGACGCGCCCCGCATCGCATCCCGCAGTTGGTCGGCCGGGTTGCTGGAGTTCATGGCAAAATTGGGCCGCGCCGGAACCGCGGACGGGCGCGGCGCCTCAAGCTGGGACTGCGACTGCGGGTTCGGCGGAATCGGCGCGGGCGTCGGCGGCGGAGCCGTCTCGGCGGGCTTGGGCTCGGGCTCAGGCGCCGGCGGATTCATCTTCTTCATGTCCTCCAGCGTCTTCTTGTCCACAATCACCGGCTTCTGCGGAACCGTCTTCACCGCCGGCTTCGGCTGAATCTGGCGCAGCGCGTCCGGCGGCAGATCCAGGTACGTCAGGTCCTTGCGCTGGTTGATCGCGCTGAACGGATCAACCACCGGAGGAACCTTGAACACATACCGCGGAATCCACGTCAGCGCGGAGATCAGCGCCAGATGCAGCAGAATCGCGATCCAGAACCCTTCGCGCAGCCGCGCCCACCGCCGCTCGTCCTCCAGATCGCTGATCATCTCCAGCAGTTCGTGGGTGTTGTAGTCAATCCAGCGCGAACCGCTCACAATCGGCAGCTCCGGCTCGCTCGACTCGGCAACGGGCCGCGGAGTCGCCGTGTAATCGGTGAGTCCGAGCCCGACAATGCCTGCCGCCCTCTTCTTCTTAGGCGGCTCGCTCGGCTCGTTCACATTGGCTGGCGGTTGACTGGTGGGCATTCGTTCCTGGGGGGACCTGGCTGGGCGCACACGCACCATGCCGGCTCCGCTTTAGTTCCTTCCTATCTATTCTCTCATCCCGGCTATAGCATTTTCGGAATTGGTGTCGATCGAAGCCTTGCTCTCAAGTGGCTTTTTCCTCAAAAAAATGCCACCTGCGGCTCATCTAAAAAGTCTACATGTATTCCGAAAATGCTCTAAACCGGCTGCGCGGCACACATCGCCTGAAATGCATGATTGGGACTCAATTCATGCATCATGCCGAGGCTCGTACAATGGTTCTTACTGAATGGACGGATGAGTTGAAGGAAAGGGTCTCTTTTTGAAGCAGTTTTTTGCGCGAATCATGGCCAAGTGGAAGTTTGTCTTGCTTCCAGCCGTGGCCAAGCTGGGCTTTTGGGGCGTTGGCGCCATCGCGCTGCTCGATTCCTCCACGATTCCTGTCCCCATGGACGCCTTTGTCGCCCTCTATGTCTGGAACGATAAAAGCCACTTCTGGATCTATTGCCTGCTGGCCGCCACCGGCTCTGCCATCGGAGGCCTGCTGCCCTATGGGCTGGGCCGCGCCGGCGGCGAGCTGTTCCTGCTCAAGCGCGTCAACCGCGCCCGCTATGAGCGCATGCGCACCCGCTTTGAAAACCAGGAATTCCTGGCCATGATGATCCCCTCCATGCTGCCTCCGCCCACCCCCTGGAAGGCTTGCGTCTTTGCCGCCGGCGTCTTTGAGATGCGCGTGGTCCCGTTCCTGGCAGCCGTCTTTTGCGGCAGAATGGTGCGCTGGCTGGTGCTCTCCATGCTCGTTCTCAAGCTGGGGCCCGGGGCCGTGGACGTGGTCGCGCACCACGGCCTGGCCCTGCTCGGCATCGTCAGCGGCGTGGCCGCAATCGGCTTTGCCTGGTGGTGGATCGCTAAAAAACGTGCCGGCAAACTGGACGATTAGCTGCGGATGTTGCACCTTCTCGCCCTTGCCGGCCTTCGAGCAGCACAAATGTATGCCCGGGCCCCGGAAGAACATTGCAGGCCAATTTCACCTGAAATCCCCGGCTCTCGGCAGCCGGTTCCGCGTCCGGTAAATCCTCAAAGGAATAATTGCCCCTGCCCGTTTGCTGCGCGTCAATGAGGAAAGGCGCGCCAACTGTAAACCTTGGCTGGAAAGGTATAAAAATATGGCCCACCTGAAATTGATGTTGGCAGCCGCAATTGTGCTTCTGCCCTCGTTAGCTGCGGCGGCGCAGGATGCTCCCGAGCTCAAGACTGACAAAGACAAGTTCAGCTACGCGCTGGGAATGAGCTATGGGGAGAACTTCCGCAAGCAGGGTGTGGCGATGGACCCAGCCTTGTTCGCCAAGGCCTTCGCTGAGTCGTACAACGGCGCAAAGACCGAGCTGAGCGAGGAGGAGATGAAGAACCTCCTTGTCGCCGCGGCGCAGGAGTACCGGAAGAAGCAGGCAGACAAGAGCCAGGCGGCGCAGAAGCAAGGCGAAGACTTCCTGGCCGCCAACAAGTCAAAGGAAGGCGTCGTGACGCTGCCCAGCGGCCTGCAATACAAGATTCTGAAGGCGGGCTCCGGCGAAAAACCCACCCTGGACGACACGGTGGTGTGCAACTACAAGGGCACTCTGATCGATGGAACAGAGTTCGACGCCTCGGCGCTCCACGGCGGCCCGGCCAGCTTCCCGGTAAAAGGCGTGATTGCCGGCTGGACCGAGGCGCTGCAACTGATGCCCGTCGGATCCAGGTGGCAGCTCTTTGTGCCCTCCAACCTGGCCTACGGTCCGCAGGGACCGGGAGCCATCGGGCCCAACGCCACGCTGATCTTTGAAGTGGAACTGGTATCGATCAAGAAAGCTGCTGCGCCGGCGCCGGCGTCCGGGGCTGCGGGATCGAGGTAAAAATCCTCTGGCCGCAACTCGGCGATTGCTGGCCAGCAATTGCTGGCCAGCAATCGGTGGCAGGCGATCAGTGGTCGGCAATCGGTGGCAGGCGATCAGTGGTCGGCAATCGTTGGCCGGCGATCGGTAGCCGGCGATCGGTAGCCGGCGATCGGAACCAGTAAATTTCCTCCAGCAGAGCCGGAGGCTTTAGAGTTGGTGGCCCCTCAAAGGGACCTGTGCCCGAGCGCTCCATGCCAATAGATCCCAGCCGCACCGCGCAGACAGAATCCAGCCGCACCGCGCAGGCAGAATCCAGTCGATCCTCGCCAACAGAATCCCAGCCGCACCGCGCCGTAGGCGCAGTGTTTGTTAGCCCCGCGCTTTAGCGTGGGGTAAGTGTAACCAAACAATGGATTAGGAGTCCCGTAGGGACGGCGCTGCTATAAAGCTCCCATCCTATTCGCACGCTTACGAAAGGAATGGAAAATCCAAACCTGGGGCGACTCCCGTAAACGTCAAACTCCGACTGTCTCCCCGGCAGAGCCGGGGGGGGCCCTGTTGAATAAAACAGGAATCAAAATGGCCCGCGCTCAACGCGGGAAGCGCCTTATTTGAATTCAGCTTTAAACTGCTTAGTCAAACCGCGCACGGCCATCAACCAGGCCAGGTCCGGTTGCCCAATATAACTCTCAACCCATACCAGTTGACCGCGCCCGCCTTGGGGCCCGCGGACGAAGACGCGCAGCACCGCCAGCTCTCTGTCGTTGGGTCCGAAATAAAGGGCGTCGGGGTCACCCGGTTCAAGCTAAAAAGTCAGATCTGCCGATCCCGGTTGAACGCTCTTGCCAAGTTCCCGGGCAAGGTCCTCACCCGCCTTCGCGGATATCCGGTTAAACGGCTGAGTCTCAACGGCCACACTCCGGGCGTCCCCGAGAATCTTCCTGAATTGTTCCTTGTCGCATGAGTAGCGGCTCTTGACCGTGGAGCAGCCGGCTACCGGGGTCTGGGCTGGCACTGCTTCCATGTTGAATGCGGCCAGGCAAAGTGCTGCGGCAAGCGTTCTTGCATAAATCGGCATGATGAACCGCGGGCCTCCAGGCCAGACTCCATTGCGCAACAACAATCAACAAGTAACTTCTTTTTCAGTTGCCGTTCTTCAGTACGCAGCATACACCTGCGTTGTTTCGGATTAGAAGTCGAATGGAAGACCGGAGTGATCGCGTCTTGCAAGCTTCGACGGCGAACCGGGCATCGCGATTGAGTTTCCGCCAGCTCTTCCCCGGCCCCGTCCCTGAACTTATCAATGTCTCCGTCTGCAACCGCTACTCCATCCTCAGCGCGCGCATGGGATCGATGGCTGCGGCGCGGCGTGCAGGCAGCAGGCAGGCCGCCGTTCCAACGGCAACCAGCACCATGACCGCTCCGGCAATCAGAACCGGATTCCCGGGACTGACCTCGAACAACAGGCTTCTGACAATTAGCGCGCAGCCGGCAGCAATCCCGACTCCGGCAGCCGCACCCAGCAAAACAGGCATCAATCCGTCGCGCAGCACCAGGGCGTAGATACTCGTTCTCCGCGCGCCCAGCGCCATCCGCAATCCCAGTTCGTGGTGGCGCTGGACAACCGAGTAGGTGACCACTCCATACACGCCCAGCCCGGCCAGCAGCAGGGCGCTCACGGCAAACAGCAGCAGCAAATCCATCTCAAAACGGCGGTTCGCCACCGAGTCGGCAACCACCGACCCGAGCGTGCGGACCGTGGGAACGGAGACAGCCGCATCCACGCTCCAGATGGACCGGCGCACAGAGTCGGCAATCGCCCCCGGGTCCTGGCCGGTGCGGACCACAAGATACGACGGACTGGAGCAGCGGTACCAGTACGGCATGTAGACCATCATCGGGTCGGGCCGCGCCAGGGAGAGGGTGCGCGCATCGGCCACCACTCCAATCACCGTAAAGGGCGGCTCGCCGGTTGCTCCGGCGCGGAGAAAAGTCCGGCCCACCGGATCGAGCCCCGGCCACAGCGTACGCGCGGTCAGCTGCGAGATCAGGGCGTAGCGCTTGTCCTGATCGCCGGGTTCCAGAAAGCGGCCTGCAACCAGCGGCAGATGGATGGCCTGAAAGTAGCCGGGGCTGATCCAGCGGAAGTGCTGTGTAGGCAGTTGCATGAGCGGCCGCGCATCGCCGCCCACGCGGATCATGTCGATCCAGAAATCGCCGCCGAGCGGCGGCACGCTGGTCAGCCCCGCGGACTCCACGCCCGGAAGCCGGCGTACCCGGTCCAGGGCCGCGGTAAAGAAGGCCGCGCGCGCGTGGATGTCCGGATAGGCGCTGCTCGGCAGATGCACTTCTGCTGAGAGAACGTGCTCGGCCACAAATCCCCGGTCGGTGTTCATCAGCCGCATCAGGCTGGCGGTCAGCAGGCCGGTGAGGAGCACAAGAGTGACGCTGACAGCCACTTCCACGCCAACCAGTACCCGGCGCAGGCGCTTGCTCGGCCGCGATTCCGTGGCCAGGCGTGTGTCGCTGCGCAGCACTTCCTGGGGCCGCGTGCGGGACACAATCCATGCAGGAACCGCGCCGGCCAGCAGGGTGGCGGCGGCTGAGAGCAGCACGGCACAGGCCGCGCCCGCCCAATCCAGATGCAGCGAGCCGCGAAAATCCAGCGCTGCGGGAAGGTAGCGCTGCATGAATGGCGCCAGAAACGCGGCAAGCAGCAGGCCCAGCACGCCTCCCAGCGCCGCCAGTATCGCGGTCTCGCCCAGGGCCATGCGCATCATCTGGGCGCGGCTTGCGCCCAGCGCCGCCGCCACCGCCATGGGTCGGCGGCGCGTCACGGCGCGGCTCAGCAGCAGGTTGGCAATGTTGACGCAGCCCACCAGCAGCAATCCAAAAACCGCGGCCAGCAGAATCAGCAGAGGCGTGCGGTTGGTTTCGGCCAGCGCCTGCTGAAACGGCGTCAGCACAGCGGTCAGCGTCGCCTTTTCGTCGGGCGGCAGCGTCACTGCGATGGCGTGCTGCATCGCATCCATCTCCGCGTTGGCCTGGGCCACGGTCACGCCGGGCCGCAGCCGCGCCAGCCCAAAGTAGTTGAAGTCGCCCATGTCTTCGGCGAGCTGCTCTTTGGTAAAGGCCTTCGGCAGCAGCGCCTCCACGGGCTTGGCGCGGTCCGTGTTGTTGGCCAGGTCCTGGATCACCGGTAGATGGAACCCAGGCGGCATGACGCCAATCACGGTGTAGGGGTAGCCGTTCAGGGTAATGCTTTTGCCCAGAACCGCGGGATCGCTCTGGAACTGCGTGCGCCAGAGGTCGTTCATCAGCAGCACCACGCGGTCGCGGCCGGGCCGCGCCTCCTCGGCCGTAAAGGCGCGCCCCAGCAGCGGCGCGGTGTCCAGCACGCTGAAGATGCCGGCAGTGGCGCGGATCACTTTTACCTGCAGAGGATGGCCGCCGAAACCCAGAGGCAGCGAGTCCTGCTCCATGGCCGCCATCGACTCAAAGCTGCGGCTGTTGCGCTGCCAGTAGTCAAAGTGGTTGGCGGTCACGGGCAGCTCGGGATAGATGTCGCGGAACTCCGCCACGCGCTCCTGCATCAGCACGATCCGGCCGGGCTGCGGATACGGCAGCGGGCGCAGCAGAACGTCGTAAACCAGCGTGAAAATCGCCGTGGTTGCGCCGATGCCGAGGGCCAGCGTGAGGGCGACGGTAAGCGTGAAGCCAGGCGTCCGCAACAACGGGCGCAGTGCGTAGCGCAGATCCTGAAGGAGCATGGCCATCTGGTCTCCACGGAATGGCGGTGTGCTTGAATTCGCTGCAATTGCCGAACCAAAGCTGCTGCGGCTCATGCTGCTCATTTGCCGCAGGTTAGACTGCTGATACGCAGCAGAGCCCCGGCTGGTTCTGGCCGAAATCAAAAAATCCTGTCCGAAATCGGACAACCCCTTCAAAAATCACAGGTGCCCCAACCTCGGCGAAGTCTTTGCCTTTGTCGCCAGTGTCCTGTCTCCGGAATTCACAAACAAACAGAGGCTGTCATTCTGTCACTGAAATTCACGAACAAACAGAGGCTGTCATTCTGTCACTGAAATTCACAAACAAACAGAGGTGTCATTCACAAACAAACAGAGGTGTCATTCTGTCTCTGAAATTCACAAACAAACAGAGGCTGTCATTCTGTCACTGAAATTCACAAACAAACAGAGGTGTCATTCTGAACGAACGGGGCCCCGAACGTTTTTCAGTTCGGGGGTGGTGAGTGAAGAATCCGCGGTTGTTCGTTCTCGCAGTTTTCAAAGAACTACAGAGCCAGAACCCCAGCGTGGGAATCCACGAACCCCACGCCTCACCCTGTACATCGCACCAGGAACGCTCCGTGCCCCATCCATTTCACAGTCCCATCGTGAAATGGGTGGGAAACCACGAGCCTTTCCCTTCGCCGCATTGAAGCGCAGCCGTGTGCCCCACGACATTTCACAAAAAACACAGAGTGTCATTCGGACCCGTCTCTGCAATTCACAAAAAAAGCACAGACTGTCATTCGAAACCTGCCTCTGTAATTCACAAACAAACAGAGGTGTCATTTTGAACGAACGGGGCCCCGAACGTTTTTCAGTTCGGGGGTGGTGAGTGAAGAATCCGCGGTTGCCCGTTCTCGCAGTTTTCAAAGAAATACAGAGGCAGAACCCCAGCGCGGGAAACCACGCCATCGCGTGACGGTCATCAAAACGTCCACTGCTTACCGCGCCTGCGCCAGCCCCTCGACAACTGCGGCAAACTTATCCAGTGACTGGTTCATGCCCTCCACTTGACCGCTGTTTTTTGCGTTCTCCATGGTTTCATTGCCAACAAAGGTGAGTTTCGTCTGGCCGTTCCCAAAATCCTCAAAAGTAATCACATCGTGCACAACGTCCATCGCCTCATGTTCAATTCCATATTGCGCAGGCTCAACCTTGTTTCCCTCCGGGTCGGAAAAGTACATGGATGAAACGATCTTCTCGTGCAGAACAATCTCGTGATATTCACCGCCAGTCCAGAACTCCTGCCCATCCGGCGCTCTCATGCAGCAGAGGAATTTCCCTCCCACGCGAAAATCCATCTTGCAAATCGGCGCGATAAACCCTTTCGGCCCCCACCACTGCATCACATATTTCGGGTCTGTCCACGCCTTCCAAACCAATGCGCGTGGGGCGTCGAATACTCTTGTGACAACCATCCTCTCTGTCTCGTTAACCGTGTTCTTTGTCATCTCTGACCTCCGCTTTTTTCATTTGATTCACAACCACATCCAGCTTGTCGAAACTCTCTTCCCAGAACCGGCGATAGTGAACCGCCCAGTCGCTGACTGTCTTTATCGCTTCCGGCCTGAGCCTGCACACACTCTCGCGTCCACGCTTCGTCTTGATCACAATCCGCGCCCGCACCAGGCAGGCAATATGTTTTGAAATCATCTGCTGCGATAGTGCAAACGGTTCCGTCAATCCATGCACAGAGGCAGGCCCATGGCTGAGCCGTTCGATCATCGCCCGCCGGGTCGGATCAGACAAAGCCGCAAAGGTTGTACCCAATCTATCCACAACCACATGGTAGTGGATTTCCCGCCGGTGTCAAGTGTGAATTCTGCTGTTCCTGGTCCCTGGTCCCTGTTGTTGCGCCTCATCCCGGTTGTTGACGGATCGCCGCCAATCCGGAAGTAATTCCTCCGCAAACGCACAATGCGCGATTGCGAACGCAGCCACGATCGCGGCCAAATGGTCCGCAAGCGGCTCAAAATAAAAGCCTTGCTGCCAGGTTTGATGTCAACTCAATTCCGCGCAAAAAACGCGTAATGACGTGCAAATGCACGACATCAAAACCCGCTCCCGGCATAGTCAAAGACCATCGCAAGTATCTGAAAATAAACACGAAACGGAGCCTCCAGAGGCTCTATATCCTTCTCTCCTGCAGGGTCGGAATTCCAAGGTTTTTCGCCCCCAAAACAGGCTTTTTAAGGCAAAAATCAAGGTTTTCGGGCCAAAAAACAGCCCGTTTTTCAATCGTGCAGAAGGGGAAGCCCCGCGCTCCCACCCCGCGCCTCAAGCTGAAAACTGACAACTGAAAACTGACGACTGACTACTGAAAACTGACAACTGAAAACTGACCACTGTCTTTGCAGATCATTGCCTCCCGATGCCGCGGGTGCCACCGGTCCCTCGCACTTGGGGACCGGTGATGTCAGCCGGTCCTGCACTTTGTTGACATTTGCAGCGATGCGTTGCGTGAAAAGGGACGCGTTCTACGTCCGCAAGCGACTCATACTAAACGCCTTGCCTGCCATATCTCGATGGATTCCATTGCACGCAAAAAACGCGCAAAACACGCACAAATGCGCTCACAAAATTCGTCCATAAATCACGGTAAGATACTGATAATAAATGCTCTATGAGCCGCCGACGGGCTCTTTTCCGGGTCGCGGAAAATGGATGATTTCCCCTGTTTTTCAAGCCAAAATCGGAGTTTTTTAAGAAAAAATCAAGGTTTTTGTGCCAAAAAAACAGCCCGTATTTTCAATCGTGCAGAAGGGGAAGCCCGCGCTCCCACACCGCGCCTCAAACTGACAACTGAAAACTGACAACTGAATACTGAAAACTGACAACTGAAAACTGACTACTGAAAACTGACAACTGAAAACTGACTACTGAAAACTGACCACTGTCCACTGTCTTTGCAGATCATTGCCTTCCGATGCCGCATACTGGAGAGGTAATCGAGTGTATTCAGGAGCCGGAAACGGGCCTAATAACGGGGTAAAAAAGGGTACCCCCCACCCCCCTCCCCCTTCTTATACGCCGTTTGTTCGCCCCTTGAGTTTTGATAAGTATAATTAAATGAATAACTTGAAATCACACCTATTGACTGACTGGTAACCCGAAAAGCTCCATTTTTGGCCTGTTTTTGGCCGGAAAATGCTCTTTTTACGTCAAAAAAGCCGCCTTTTTAGCCAAAAATTGCCGCTTTTTGCGCGTCTCGCCAAAACGCCATCTTCCCGCCTGGTTCACAGGCTGGAAGATGGCGCGAAAGCTCAATTCATTCTGCGGATTTGGACTTCCGGGCGAAACCCGGCAAGGTCGTCAAGCCGGCATTTCGCCCTGTTGCGGAAAGCGCAGGTAAGGCAGATTTACTTGGCAGCCAGCGCCGTCTGGCCAGGAGCCAGGTTCAGCCGCCGCACCAGCACAGGAACGCCAAACGCCACGGCCACAACAATTGAGGTCGAAACCAGGTCGTTGCGGTAGAAAGGAATCGCAGCCGCATAGCAGGCCGCCAAACCGCTCAGGCTGTGCGGATACATGCCGCCTGCGGACCAGACCGCGTAGTTTGAAACCACGAAGAACGAGGTCGGCCCCAGCAGCGCTCCCGCGGCTCCGCGCACAAACGTGGTCTTCGCGCTCAGCAGAATCACGCCCAGCGCCATGGCCATCAGGTACCAGGCCCATGTGGTTACATAACCCTGCCAGCGGAACGCGTAGTGGTAGGTATACGCGGTCAGAAAGTAGTCGGTCGCCATCAGCGCGGCCAGAGGAATCAGCATCTCCCGCCACGGTCGCCGTGCGCCAAAGTAGAGCAGGGCTCCACCCACAGCGGTAAAGTTCAGCCATCCCGCGTGGGGCATGACACGCGTCAATACGGCAATCAGCAACAGCAGATAAGCAAACATGGAAACCTCAATCTCTTCGATTTCGGAACGAACTCCCGCATCGGGGAGAATCATGCCGGCAGCGCAACCGCTCATTTCATTCTGCGGTCCACGCGCCGCCCGGTCAATCTCAATCGTTTCACCCAGCGAACAAATATTTCCACTGGGAGCAAATAGCCGCTCAGCGCTGCTCCCGCCCGCCCATCGCCTCACCCGCATCGTCCCGGCCATCCACGATGTACACGCAGCCGCCGAGCGGCGATCGGCCGGAAGCTCTCCCCATTCCCAGGTAGGAATAGGCAAAGCGCAAATCGGTGAATTCGACCGTGGTCCACTGCCGGTTGGCAGGCAGTTGGGGCGGCGCGATGCCGGCAATCGGCTCCTGGCCCACGTCGCGCACCACGGCCCACGTGCCCCAGTCCAGATAAACCTGCCCGAGTAATGTTTGTTTGGCCGCCTCCGTGGCCGCGGTCACTGTCGGCTTGTAGATCACGGTGTTGCCGGGGTCGCTGTCGATGGTGCCGGCCCGGGTGTCGATCTCGGCGGTCTGGTAGTACTCCGCCGTCTCCAGAATGGCGTGCCAGCGAAAGGGGTTGATCATGTATGGTTCCAGGGCTATCCGCTTCACCGGGGCCGTGGCCACCTGCGTGTGGTCGATCAGCGCGCGCGCCTCCATCTGCTCGGTCCAGCGCACGCACCAGAACACCACCATCCCTGCCAGCGCAAAGATGGCCCAGCCGCGCCCTCGAAAGGGCTGCCGCCGTGCGCCGATCTCCGCGTCCGCCAGCCCTAGCACCCAGGGCACAAGCAGGGCCAGCAGCAGCAGCGCCCACAGCACCGGCTCTGCAATAAATACGAAACTGCCCGCATACCAGCGCGGGTTGAAGGGGAAAAAGGGCCGCAGGCCGTAGTTGTTGGTCCAGTCCAGCAGCAGATGGCTCAACGCGGAGATCAGGGCCGACAGGTATATCCAAAGCCAGCTCACCGGTGGCGCTGCTTTTGCGTTTGGGTCGAGAGGTTTGCCGTTCCGCTGCCATCGCGCTCGCACCCAGCGATCGATCAGCCACACCGCGCCCACCACCACGGCGGCAATCACCGGCACAGCCACAAACGTGTGGGTAATGCCGCGATGGTGTTTCAGCTCCTCCACCGGCCCGGCAAAGGACCACAGGACATCCAGATCGGCAGCCTCGGTCGCCAGCACCGCGGCCAGCGTGGCGTAAGCCGTCTTGCGGTTCAACCCGGCTCGGCCGATGCATGCTCCGGTAAGAAAGTGGGTGACTGGTTCCATAACGTGCTGCCAACATCCTATCCTGCCCCACGGCCTCTTATAATCCAGCCCATGGGCTATGAAGCCAATTCAGACCCGGTTTCGGCAGAGCGCGCAGAGGAACTGCGTGACGAGCTGCGCCGCCATGAGCACCTGTATTACGTTCTGGATGCGCCGGAGATTACCGACGCCGCCTACGACGCGCTGATGAACCAGCTGAAGCGGATTGAGGCCGCGCACCCGGAGTTGCTCACGCCCGACTCGCCCACCCAGCGCGTCGGCGGCAAACCGGCCGAGGGCTTCAGGAAGGTGCGCCACTCGCGCCCCCTCCTCAGCCTCGACAACGCCTACTCCGCGGAAGAACTGGGTGAGTGGGACAAGCGCGTGCGCGAACTGGCCGGCGAGCTGCCGGTGGAGTACATGGCCGAGCTCAAAATGGACGGCCTGAGCGTGGCACTGCACTATGCGGCAGCAGAAGACGGCAGCGCGCGGCTGACCACCGGCATCACCCGCGGCGATGGCCAGACCGGCGAGGACGTGACCTCGAACATTCGCACCATCCGCAGCGTACCGCTCACCATCCCCGCCGGTCGGCTGGCAAAGGCCGGCTTGCCTCCCGCCTTTGAAGTGCGCGGCGAGGCGGTGATGCCGGAAGCGGCCTTCGAACGCCTGAACGAGGAGCGCGAACAGCAGGGCCTACCCCCGGCTGTCAATCCGCGCAACGCCGCGGCCGGCACCCTGCGCACACTGGAACCCGGCGTGGTGGCCAATCGCCGCCTGGACTTCTATGCGTACTTTCTGCTGGTGGAGGGCGAATACTGGCCGCAAGGCCAGCGGGCCACGCTCGACGCGCTGGCGGCGCTCGGTTTCCGCGTCAATCCCCACCGCAAGCTCGTCCACTCGATCGAGGAGATGGTTCAGTTCATCGATGCGGCGGAGGCCAAACGCGCCACGCTCGGCTACGAGATCGACGGCGTGGTTCTGAAAGTGGATTCTCACGCCACCCAGCAGCGGCTGGGCTATACCGGCCGCGCCCCGCGCTGGGCCATCGCTTACAAGTTCACCGCCAAGTCAGGCGTGACCCAGGTGATGGGAATTACTGTACAGGTGGGCCGCACCGGCAAGCTGACCCCGGTGGCTGAACTGGCTCCGGTCTTCATCGGCGGTACCACGGTAAGCCGCGCCACGCTGCACAATGCGGACTTCATTGAACGGCTGGGCCTGAAGCTGGGCGACTGGGTCAAGGTGGAGCGCGGCGGCGACGTCATTCCCAAAGTGGTGGAAGTGATTGAAGACGCCGATCACCCGCGCGGAGCAGAGGCTTTCGCATTCCCTGCCGTTTGCCCGGAGTGCGGAAGCGCCGTGGTCCGCATCGAGGGCGAGGTGGACTACCGCTGCGTGAATGCGGACTGCCCGGCCAAGCTGCGCGAGAGCCTGCTGCACTTTGGACGGCGCTCGGTGATGAACATCGAAGGGTTTGGCGAGGCGGTTGTGCAGCAGTTGCTGGATCGCGGACTGGTGCGCAGCGTGGCCGATCTTTACACCCTGACCAAAGAGCAGTTGGAAGGCCTGGACCGTTTTGCGGAGAAGTCTGCGCACACGCTCTTTGAAGAGATTGACAAATCGAAGCAGGCGGGGCTGGCGCGCGTGCTCATGGGGTTGGGGATCCGCTTTGTGGGCGAACGAACCGCCGAGTTGCTGGCTGAGGAGTTCGGCTCCATCGATGCGCTGGCCGCGGCTACAGCCGAGGAGTTGGAGCGCGTGGAAGAGGTGGGTCCGCGCATCTCCCAGGCAATTCTCGAGTTTTTTGCGCAGCCGGCGAACCAGGCGCTTATTGCAAGCCTTCGGGAAGCCGGCGTGGACATGACGGCAGAGAAGAAGGAGCGCTCGTCAATACTGGCCGGAATGACCTTTGTGCTCACCGGCACGCTGCCCACGCTCACCCGCGAAGAGGCCAAGACAAAAATTGAAGCGGCCGGCGGTAAGACCGCCGGATCGGTAAGCAAGAAAACCAGCTACGTGGTGGCCGGCGAAGAAGCGGGCTCCAAGCTGGACAAGGCGCGCTTGCTCAACGTTCCCGTGCTGGATGAGGCCGGTCTGCTGGCGCTGCTTGAAGCACCCACGGCGACAGAATAGTTCGCTCCACTCGGTTCTCTTTGTTTCTGCAATCTCCAGATCAGGAGCCGGAGCGGCGGCGGGCAGGATTTTCCTGACGGTGGCCGACGGCGCGCATTTCGCGCTCCCTCTCCCGGTCCCAGGCTTCGGCGCGCCAGTTGCGCGAGGCAAAGCGCGGCGCCTCATCGGGCTGCGGCGCAGAGTCCTCGAACTGCGGCCTGCCGGGCATCGCAACCAACTCGGCCTGAGGCCGGAACGTGGGCCGATTGGGCAGTACCGCCGGGGCCGGCGTCAGTAGCCGCGCGGAAGACTCGACCTCAACATACGCCGTACTTGCAGTGAGGCTGGTATCGCTGGCCACGGCCTGCTGCGGAAGCATGACTTCGTCCGCGGCAACTGCCGGCGCACGCACCGCAAGGGCTCTGGCCATAAAGTCGTCCACCAGCTTGTGCAGGCAGGTTTGTCCGCACAGATGCTTTGACCCTGGACGCAGGCGGTTGCGCGAGTTCCATCCGCTCACACGCAGTTCACCGCCGGATTCATAGGCCACAAACCAATGGTTGGTCTGCTTCTTTTCCGATGCGCAAATGTCGCACGATATAGCCTGCCGGATCACCGCATTCCCCCCAGTCCGCACAGTCTTTCCGCGGTTTTGTCGATTGCACTCTACTACTAAATTCACGGCGCAGCGACAGATGCGACATTCCGCCGGCCGAGAGGCAACCCATTAAAAGATTCTCCGAATCGCCTTCCTCTATTTCATCGCGGATGGGAAGAAAAGGGTGAGACAGAAAGGGAAGGAATCTCGCGGAATGCCAAATCTGGACGGAAGGCTGGAGAACCTTCCTGAAATGGAACACAAGAAAACACCAAGGCCTCTGACAATGTGACCTGTGCGTTCGCTGTGGCTTCATCAACGACTGAGATTGGCAGATCAAAAATGAAAAGGCTGCGGTAGAACTCATCGAGACGGTGAGTGTTTCCGCAACCTGAATATCTGCATCCAATCCCAGGCAATTGCCCGGTGCCGCGCCTTTACTGCCGAGGCGCGAAGTAACCCTTCTTGGCGCGCGCCTGGTAGCGCCGGTCGTTGCAATAAAGATAGATGGGGCGAAACGCACCGTCGTACTTGAAGTCGGCCGGCGTATACGTCAACGCGTACTGGCTGCGCAGCTCTTCTTCAATCTGCTGAAAGCTGTTTGAAACCTCTTCCACTGAGGGCGGGAAGAAAACCCGGCCGCCGGTGTCCTCGGCCATCTCCGCCATCGCCTTGTCGCCCCTGCCGCGGCTCGGCGTCCAGTTGGTGCTGATGGCGTAAATGATGGTTTCCGCGCGCTGGCACTCCTTGATGGCCTCGTCGGCATGAACGCGGCTCTGGTTGTCGTCGCCGTCGGAGAGCAGAACCATGGCCTTGCGCACCGGTTCCTGGCCGCGTGAAATGTCGAGCAGCTTGTCGCGGCAGGCCGTGTAAACGGCATCGTAGAGCGCGGTGCCGCCGCCGGGACGAAGCCGGTTGACACCCGTTTCCAGGCCGTCAATGTTGTTGGTCCAGTCCTGGGTCACGTTGGGCGTCACATCGAATCCCATGACGAAGGCGCGATCGCTGCGGGCCTTGAGAATCTGCAGCAGAAACTCGGTTGCGGCCTGCTGCTCAAACTGAAAGCGGGAGCGAATCGAGGTGCTGGCATCGATCACGATGCCCACGCGGAGCGGCAGGTTGATCTGCTGGTGGAAGGAGTTTACCCGGGCCGGGGCCTTCTGGTCGTCAAGCAGGGCAAAGTCGCTCTGTTTCAGGTTGGGGTTATAGTTTCCGTGCCTGTCAGTGACGGTGAAGATGAGGTTGACCTCATTGACGCCCAGTTTGATGGTGGGCGCGTTCACATCGTTCTGCGAGTCGGCGGGCGCGGGTGGCGCCTGCGGGACTGCCGTCTGCTGTGCTGCCGGAGGCGGGACGGGCTGGGGGGCTGTTTGCTGAGCTGGCAATGAAACGACAGGAAGCGCGGCTGCGAGCACAAGGCCTATGAAATGTCTGGTCATGACTTACCCATTTTAGCAATCGCGCCCTTACTGCGCACCCGTACTACCGGCTTCACAGTGCCGGGGGCGGGAGCGCTACCTTCCAACCGGGCCAGGAACTCCTCCAACTCCCTGGGAAGCGGCGCCTCCAACTGCAGCAGTTTCCCCGTGAGGGGGTGAGTGAACTCGAGCTGCGCCGCGTGCAGAAAGTTCCGTCCCAGCCGGAGTTTTTCCGGATCGGACTTGCGCCGGGCGGCCTTGGACTGAGCGGCTTGCGCGGCCACCTGGTCAGTGAGTTGTCCCGCGCCGCCATAGAGCGTGTCGCCCACAACCGGGTGTCCGATCGACGCCATGTGCACGCGAATCTGATGCGTGCGTCCGGTCTCAATGCGCACCTTGACCAGGGTGAATTTTCCAAAGCGATTGGAAAGCCGCCGAACCACCTCGTAGTGAGATATGGCGGTGCGTGCATTTTCCTGAGGCTTTGCGGTCATGCGCGTGCGCCGCACCGGATCGCGGCCTACGCCGGCATTGATGGTTCCCTTTTGCCGCTCCACCGTTCCCTGCACCAGCGCGATATAAGTCTTCTTCATCCGGCGGCTGGCAAACATTTCGCCCAGGGCCGCGTGGGCGCGGTCGTTTTTGGCCACAACAATCAAGCCGCTGGTGTCCTTGTCCAGGCGGTGCACAATGCCGGGGCGCAGATCGCCTCCAGTGGAGGAGAGCGCCTTGAAGCGGAAGAGCAGCGCGTTGACCAGCGTGCCGCGGCTGCGCACGTCCTCGTTTTGCCCCGACCCGGCGTGTACCATCATCCCGGCCGGCTTGTTCACCACCGCCAGGTCGGCATCTTCAAACACCACGTCCAGGGGAATGTCTTCCGCTGTGGCCTTGAGCGGAGCGGGACGCGGCTCGCCGGTAATGGCGATTCGCTCGCCGCCGCGCAGCTTGAGAGACGGCTTCTCGCGTTCGCCATTGACCAGCACATCGCCCTGCTCCATGAGCATTTGCACGCGCGAGCGGCTCACGCCCTCCAGTTGCGAGGCAAGAAATTGATCGAGCCGCTGCCCGGAAGCCTCTGGCGGCACGTCGATGGCGCGCAGTGCATTTACTCCGGCTTCAACCATGTTCGGCCTCGTTTTTCGTACCTTGACGGGCAGTTCCCGGATTTATAACGGCCGGTTCCCTGTCTGGTTTACCCGGTGCTTTGCGCTCCAGCAGCACCAGAGCGCCGGCCAGCACCAGCAACACCGCAGCGGCCTGCGGCCCATCCAGAGCGCCGCGCAGCAGCGAGCCGCGACCGATTGGGTCGCGAACCAACTCCGTGATGTAAACAGCCACGCCGGTCCCCATGAGCCACAATCCGGCCAGATCGCCCTGACGGCGCCGCTCCGGCAACCAGACCAGCAAGAAGATGGAGAGCGTTAAAAAAGCCAGCGCCGCATAAGCCTGCACAGGATGCAGCGCAACACCCAGCGGCGTGCCGCTCCAGCGCGCGGCCAGCGGACTGGTATAAATCACGGCCCAGCGCACGGTGGTTTCAGTCCCGTAGCCCGATCCGGCCAGCAAGGCGCCCAACTGCTCAAAGGCCAGCCCCAGCGTCAGAGGCGGGGCCAGCACGTCGGCGGTGGTCCAGAAGGGCATCTTCTGCCGGCGAATCACCAGTGCAGCAGCCCCCAAGCCCATGAACGCTCCGGCGGCAGCCAGCAGCGGGTGATGAATCATGGCCAAACCCAGCATCCAGGAGGGATGACTGCGCAGGTCGCTCCAGTTGAGGACAATGAGCAACAGGCGCTGCCCCAGGAGCGCCGCAAACAGGCTCACGATGCAGAGATTCCACACCTGCGCGGGGTTCAGGCCAGCCATGCGCGCCGTGCGCTGAGCCAGCAGTAGCGCCAGCAACACGCCCACGGCAGCCGAGGCGCCATAGGCCGGGATGAGGATGGAACCGATATGGAAAAGGACTGGATGCACCTGAGTCAGCATACGGCATTTGGACTTAAGCCGTTGCAGGACTAAGCAAGGGAAGTAGAATCCGACCCACGGGGCCGTGGTTGATGCGCTGGTGAACCCTTCCTAAGAAGGTGGAGCTCTCCGCGGTTCATTAGGCATTCCGGACTGGCGGACACGGCACACAGAACCGATTGTCGAGTTGAGCCCCTGTTCAATGAATGTAGGTTCAACCAGCATTGATCGCCCACCTGCTTTGCAGGCCGGTTTCTATTGCGGATAGTACGGGTAGATGCGGGGAATTACAAGTCTTGTGCAAGGCGGGCGCGGTGTGCTACGTTTTTGCCCCGTCTGTTTCGGGAAGCGCGGGCCTGTAACGGCACAGGCGCTAGGAGCCGGTTTTGCGTTCTTCGTCCAGCACTTCATCCAGAAGACCGCGCAGGCTGGCGGCGCGCGCATGGCCCAGACGCGGGTCGGCCGAGCTTGCCTGGGCCAGCTCGTCGGCAAGATTGAGGGCGGCCAGCACGGCCACGCGCAACGAATCAACCGTCTTGCCCTGTGCGGCTACGGCGCGCATTTTGGCGTCGACGCGCGCGGCCAGTTCGCGGATATGTTCCGCGTCCTGCCCGGAGAGATGATAGGTCTGATCGTAGATCTCAACCGTTACGTAATCGGATGCAGCGCCAAGTGGTTCTTCCGTCATGGTTGACCTCCATGCCTTAAAGTTCGAGCGCGTCGAGCTGCGCCAGCAGCCGCTCCACGCGCTGCCGCACATGATCGCGCTCGGCGCGCAGCGCGTTCAGTTCCTTCTGCAGCTGATCCACCAGCGGAGCCTGCTCGTGCAGTTGCGCCTCAGCCTGGGCGGCGCGCTGGTCAGCCGCGGCGCGGGCCAGCCGCTCCTGCTTCACCAGGTTCACCGCGCGGAGAATTCTTTCCTCCAGCGCAGAAAAATCGTCCACGCTCAGGGCCAGCGCTCCCGGATCGGCTGTCGGCTCTGCGGGCTGTTGCTGGGGCTGCGCCTCTTCTGCCACTACGGACTCCCAGGAAAATTGTGACATGAAAAAACCTCCGCACAGATGCACTGTACCGGTGCAAGTATAGCGCCAATTCAGCCTGTTTCCGCGGCTAGGCGCGCAGGCGCGCGCCTACCTTGCCAACAGCTTCAACTACCCGCGCCTGGAAGTTTTGCAGCTCCTCTTCGCGCAGCGTGCGGTCCACAGCCTGGAAGGTGGCGCCAAGCAGCAGCGAGTACTCGCGCGCGCCCATCCGCGCATCGCGGAAGACCTCGCGCACCCGCCAATCGACCAGTTCGGGAATCTGCAAGCCGGCCAGAGCCTTGTCGATGGTCTCCCAGGGGGTGCTTTCATCCAGAACCAGGGAAAAGTCGCGGCGCACAGGCTGGAAGCGCGAAATCTCGCGCACGACGGTCTTGCGCAGCGGCAGATTGTAGAGCCGGTCCAGATACAGTTCGCCGATCAGCACAGGCTCTTTCAGCTTGCGGGCCGCGGCCTCGCGGGGATGAAGCTGGCCGAACCAGCCCACCGTGGCGCCCTCGACGGCAACCCGCGCGGCGCGATAGGGATGCAGCCACTCCGGGGTGAGTCCTGATTCGGCGGGGAAGCGGTCAAAGTAAACCGCGCGCGCCTGAAAGCGCGCCAGCACCTGTTCCACTGCGCCCTTCACGTCGTGAAAATCGATGGCCCGCGCCGGATGCAGCGCACCCTGCTCCGGCAGGCTGCCCACGGCGCCAAAGGCCACGGCCGGCCGCTCTTCCACTTTTTCTGTCGTGCCGCTGAATACGGTCCCCAGTTCGAAGAGGCGCACATCGTTCACATCGCGGTGCAGATTGCCGGCGATCATGCCCAGCATTCCGGGCACCAGCGAGGGACGCAACACGCCGGCTTCTTCGCTGAGCGGATTGCCCAGCGGCACCACCAGCCCCGGCTGCGGAGCCACGAGCGCAGCCTCTGCCGCCGAACAGAAAGTGCTGGCAATGGCCTCATGGAAACCGGCGGACATGAAGGTTCCGCGCACCGCCGCTTCTTTTTCAGCCCAGGGCAGCGCATGCACGCCTTCGCCAAATGCAGGCAGAGTGTTGGCAAAGCGGTTGTAGCCGTAGACGCGCGCCACCTCTTCGATCAAATCGATGTCGCGGTCCAGATCGAGACGCCAACTGGGCAGCGCGACCAGCCAGGCCGCATCCGCTGTCTTTGCCAGTTCGCATCCCAGTGCGTTGAGCACAACCTCAACGGTTGCAGCGGTAATGCCTTCCTCGTCTATCGTCGTGCCCAGAATGCGCTGAACTTCACTGAGCACGAGCGCCACGGGCTTGCGGCTGGCGGTGCGCGCTTCAATAGCGGGAATGCGCACGTCCACCAACTCGCCTTCAATCGAGCCGCCGTTGGCCAGCAGAATGCTGCTCACCAGCGCCGAGGCAACCGGAGCGGCGTTGAAGTCCGCGCCGCGCTCGAACCTGTGGCTGGCATCAGTGTGCAACCCGTGACGCCGCGCCGTCTTGCGCACGGCCATGGGATCGAACCAGGCGGCCTCAACGAGCACGTTGGTCGTCGTGGGCGTAATCATTGTGTCCCAGCCGCCCATGACGCCGGCCAGACCAAGCGCCTTCACGTGATCGGCCACCACCAGGTCTTCGGGATCGAGCGTGCGCTCCACGCCGTCCAGCGTCTTGAGCTTCTCGCCCTTTTTCGCGCGGCGCACGATGATGCCGCCCTCGATCTTGTCCAGGTCAAAGGCATGCGTGGGCTGTCCCATGGCAATCCAGGCGTAGTTGGTGGCATCGACAGCGTTCGAGATGCATTTCTGTTCGAGCAGGCCAAAGTAGGTAGACACTTCCACGCCTGGGAACCAGTCCCGCGAGTCGGCAATCTTGACGCCGCGCAGCACCCGCGTCGTGAAACGGCCGCAAACATCCTCAGCCTCGATCCGCACGGAGAAGGCCTTGGCAACCGGTCGGGCCTTTGGAAGAGGGAAATCCAGAGACGGCAAAGCAAGGCCATAGATTGCCGCCGCCTCGCGCGCCACGCCGTAGTGGTTCATCGCGTCCACGCGGTTGGTGGTGATGTCCATCTCGTAGAGCGAGCCATTGCCGTCACCGAGCGAGTAAATGCCCTCGACGGCAATGCCGCGCAGGGTAAGGTCTTCAGCAAGCTGCGTATCGTCCACCGGCAAACCGGGCAGATACGCTCTAAGCCATTTCGTCAATATGTTCATTGAAATCCCTGTTAGCGAGTGAACGCGCTAACTCGCTTTCAAGCAAACTGTCCCAGAAAACGCATATCGCCTGCATAGAACTGGCCGATTTCGCTGACGCCGTACTTCATCATGGCGATGCGCTCGACGCCCATGCCGAAGGCGAAGCCGGAGATCTTCTTCGGGTCATACGCCGGCTGTTTTTCGGCGGCGAAGGCAAAGACCGCGGGGTCAACCATGCCGCAGCCCAGCAGTTCAATCCAGCCCGAGTTCTTGCATTTGCGGCAGCCTTTGCCGCCGCAGAAAATGCAGCTGATCTGCACATCGGCGCTGGGTTCGGTGAACGGAAAGAACGATGGGAAAAACCGCGTCTTTACGGCTGAGCCGAACAAGGCCTTCATGGCGTGGTCCAGCGTGCCCTTCAGGTCGCTGAAGGTGATGTTGGTATCGACGCAGAGGCCTTCAACCTGGTGGAAAATCGGCGAGTGGGTGGCGTCCTGCGCGTCGTTGCGGTGGACCTTGCCGGGAATTACGATGCGGACCGGGGGGGGGTGGGACTCCATGGTCCGCATCTGCACCGGCGAGGTGTGGGTGCGCAAGAGCAGCCGGTCGCGCTGGGAGCGACGCTCCTGGTTGGCGACGACCAGGGTGTCCTGGGTGTCGCGCGCCGGGTGGCCGGGGGGGAAGTTCATGCTCTCGAAGTTGTAGAAGTCGGTCTCGACCTCGGGGCCGACGCCGACCGAGTAGCCCAGTGCGGCAAAGACGCTGGTAATCTCGTTGAGCGTTTTGGTGATGGGATGCTCGGCGCCGGTGAGCCGGCAGGTGCCGGGCAGGGTGATGTCAATGGCCTCAGCGGCCAGCGCGGCGTCGCTCGGGCCTGAGCCGAGGGCCTGGTCCAGCAAGCCCTCCACGACAGCTTTCAACGCGTTGAAGCGCAGGCCCAGAGGCTTTTTGGCCTCAGGCGGAGCAGCCTTCAGCCAGCGGCTGGAGACCTCGTTGAGACGGCCCTGCTTGCGGCCCAGCCACTCCAGGCGAAAGGCCTCCACTGCTTCGGGAGTGCCGAGTGCGGCGGCAGCGTTACGGGCCTGGCGCTCCACGGTGGCAAACGCCTCACCGAGCGAAGCTTCATCAAATGCTGTCAGATTGGGAATGTCTTCGTTTGTCATGCGTAAAGTTCAGGATAAACCACTGCGTGGGGCAGACCATGCAGGTTCGTCCTTGACGGGCACACGCAAAACGGCCCGGAGCCAGGCTCCGGGCCGTTAGTCATTCCAAAAAACAGTGCTTACACTGCTGTCTTGGTTGCCAGTGCGGCCTTGGCCTGGTCCACCAGCTTGGTGAAGCCAGCCGCGTCGTGTACGGCGATGTCGGCCAGGATCTTGCGGTCCAGCTCAATGCCGGCCTTCTTGAGGCCGTTGATGAACTGCGAGTAGCTGGTGTGGTTGAGCTTGGCGGCGGCGGAGATGCGGACGATCCACAAAGAGCGGAACTGGCGCTTCTTCTGCTTGCGGCCGGTGTAGGCAAACTTGAGGCCGCGCTCGACGGCTTCCTGGGCTGCCTGGTAGAGCTTGGACTTCGTGAGGAAGTATCCACTGGCTCTCTCAAGAATCTTTTTGCGGCGGTCATTCCGCTTGGTACTGCGTTTTACGCGGGGCATTGGTGTTCTCCATTTTGCGTTCGATGGTCATGCGGCTGGAGGCAGGAGGCCCGGCAGTTGCAGGGCGGTAAACCTCTTCACACGCTTTTTTCAAGCCTCGATCTCACGGCGGCCAGGATTAAAACCAAACTGGAAACCGGGGGCCCGCGCAACGCGTTCGCTGGGGCCCTGAAGCACTAGCTCCTTATTCCGGAACCGGCGCCACGATCAGGCATACATAGGTCACTTGTACGGAATCATGCGCGCAACCTTCAAGAAGTCGCCGTCGGAGACAAGCAGGGTACGTCCCAGCTTGCGCTTCACTTTTGGCGATTTCGAGGTAAGGATGTGACGCGTCTTCGTCTGGCCCCGCTTGATTTTGCCGGTGCCAGTCTTGCTGAAGCGCTTCTTCGCGCCCGTATGGGTCTTCAACTTGGGCATTTTCTTCTCTTTGTGCGGCAGAGCTGGAGGCCCGGCCGCGTTACCCGTGAGACAGGGACTTCCCTGCCCTCTTGAGGCTTCAACCAGTATATCGCAAACTTCGGAGCGCGGTTTTGGCCTGCGGGCAAGGCCAAAAATGCGGACGGCGAAAGGCGCGAAAAAGCTGTGTTTTTGGGCTTAAAAACGGCCTTTTTGAGGCAAAAAAGTGCATTTTTGGGGCTAAAAAGAGCTAAAAACACGGGTCTGGCGTTACTGAAAAGTTAATAGGTAGATTTTACAAGTTACTCATTCAAATGTGTTTATTTTAGATGCGAGGCTGAGAAAGCGGGGAAAATGTGAGGGAGGGGGGGGTGGGGTACCAATTTTTACCCCACTTTTTGGCATCTGAAACCCACTCCATTGCCTTTCCAGTATGCGGCATCGGGAGGTAATTATCTGCAAAGACAGTGGTCAGTTGTCAGTGGTCAGAAGGACTCGCGGGGAGGGGTTCATGGTTTCCCACCCTTCGCCAGAAAATTACGAGACGCAGGTTCTTCGACTTCGCTGCGTTTCGCTCAGAATGGCAGAAAGAATGGGGCACGGATGTCTATGGGTAAATCCCATGTCTCTGAATCGAGACATGGGCCACACGCCTGGGACTGCCTGCTTTTTGAACCTCTGGATTGACATGGGCTAACTATGCAACTATATTTTGCGACAATTTATTCATGTTTTCCAGATTGTGGTAGAGGCTTGGTATCGCACTCTTCATAGTGTATTCTGACTTTAGGGCAATGCTGGAGGACTTAGTCAGAATGGGTATTCGCCATGAACTTAAGCGATTGCTGCGGTCAAGGTTCTGGCCTTGGAAGAACAAGCATGCTCTGGCAATGCATGTATACAACGATAAGGCGGCTAGTGACGATTTCCTTGGCCGCTTCCGCGAGATTGTATCTGATCCTCTTAATCTCCTGATCGAACGGGATCCTCGCGCCGGCATGGTCGAGGACGGCCTGGTGTGGCTGCATAATGGCAACCGCGTCGCGTTTGAGGGACAGGCCGCATACTATGGCCGCTTTAGTAATGTGCTGATTATCAATCGGGGCGTGCATGAACCGTTGGAGGAGTATGTTTTCCAGGAGTTGATGCGTGTGATGCCGGACGAACCGATCATGCTGGAACTAGGGGCCTACTGGGGCCACTACTCCATGTGGATGAAGAGCAAGCGTCCACACGCACGGATCACTATGGTCGAACCTGAAGCCCGGAATCTTAAGGTTGGACGGTTAAACTTCGCGCGTCACGGATACGAAGCCACGTTCGTCCACGCGCTCGTTGGCAGGGGACATTTCGAGCTTGACCGCTATATGCGCGAGCAGGGATATCCTCGGCTCAACATTCTGCATTCCGACATTCAGGGCTTCGAACTTGAGTTGCTGGAGGGGGCTGCGGATTCATTCGAACGTGAACTCATTGACTATGTCTTCATTTCAACGCATTCGCAGATCCTGCACGACAAGGTTGTCGCGGACCTGAGCGCAAAAGGGATGCGGGTTGAAGTTTCATGCGCGTTTGATTTCGACACGACTTCGCACGATGGGTTAGTCTTTGCGTCGCGGCCGGCCTTGCCTCCCATGTTCGCCGAGTTCACGCCCCTGGGTCGTCGCGACATCTTGAAGAGCAGTTCTGACGATCTCATTTCCTATATAACATCCGTGCGGCGGCGTGAAAGGATTTCTCCCAGCTAACTGCATAGATCAATGAGACAGCCTGGCGCGCGAGTATCTGCTCCGCGCCCTGGAGCGCTCGCAGTTCCGCACCTTGTATATCCATCTTCAGGATATCGATCGCGGAAATATGGTTTTCAGCACAGAAGCAATCGATAGTGGTGGGCTCAACCTCAACCAGGGCTTTGGTATCCAGAAGTCCCTGCCCCCACAACGCGCCGGCCCGAGAGTCTGTTGCCAGCAGCGAGTTCGTCGCAGAAGAGCTATTTGAATAAAGCGTGGTCTTGCCCATCTTCTCGCATATTGCAAGCTGATGCGGGAAGATGTTGCCGTCCTGAGAGCACCGTTGTTTCAGCGATTGACAGGACTCAGGGAATGGCTCGAAAGAGTGAATGATTGCGTCAGGAAACAGGGACCGGTACTGTTGCGTCACTTTGCCGACATTCGCTCCGATATCGAATATCACCGGCGACTCCTGCCGGATCAATTGCCGCTGGACATCATAGGGAGACAAGGAGTCATCGTTACCGATACGGGCGATGGAATACCCGAGTGGCTTGAGCGCTCGTTTAATAGCGTCCTTGAGCATAAGTCCATTTCTCCTTGTCGTGGAGCGTTCTTTCGATAGAACTCCTTGTTCAGCGCAGGATTGAGACAATGTAGCACTCCAGAGGCAGAATGCAAGAACCAAATAGCGTGGGCATCCGGTGGGGGGTAAAAGAGGCTGTTTATTGCCTCAAAATCATCGAGATTTTGCCTAAAAAGCCCGGTTTTGGCGCAAAAAACCAGGAAATGCCGACCCTGCCGGAGACTTGGAAAAGACGCACTGAATGGCGTTTAAGGCTTTTATTATGAATATGGTACGGTTTGATTTCGGGGATTTTCATGTTGTGTATTTGTGCGTAATTTTACGTATTTTGCGCGGAATTGAGTGCATCGCAATTTGGACGCCAAGGTCTTCATTTTGAAGCACTTGCTGCGTTATTGGGCTGCGGTCGGAGTTGCATTGAATCCGTGCACTGTGAGAAACCACGAGAGCGGAGGTTCGTGGATTCCCTGGCGCCCAACAGCCAGGCACCAGGCAGGGTTTGAAAGCGCGCACTGTGACAAAGCACGAGCACCGGAGTTCGTGGTTGCCCAGCTTTAGTGAATTTATTCACACCCGGGGCCTAGGCACCCTGGATTTATCGATGGGCACCTGGGCCACCTGGCACTCCAGGTTGGAAGGGAGATGTTCCGCGGTTTTATTGATCTGGGGTTCACGGAGAATTTCAATCCTATTGAAGTTCGGGAGAATTCGGACGGCTAATATCCGACTTGCTGTTCCGCGCCGCTCGAACGGGTCTCCCGAACCGGCGGCTTGCCTGGCGCGCGATGCCAGGCGCCCCCAGCGGATCTCCGCGCGCGAGGAGACGATCGAGTGCGTCTGAACAGACTTCAAATCCCCTGAGGTCAAAACCGACGTACACCATACCGAACCGTTCCCGCTCCCTCGCTAAGAGGAGCGCGGTTGTAGCGCTCGCTGCGCTGCAGATCCTTACGGGCGTGCCGATGCAGGCCGCGCCGCCCAACCCTTATGAGGAAACAAGAAGTCCGATCAAGCATGTGATCGTTATCATTGGCGAAAACCGCACCTTCGACCATATTTATGCCACGTACGAACCGAAGGCGGGCCAACGCGTCAGCAATCTGCTCTCGAAGGGAATCATCAACGCAGACGGCACGCCCGGCCCGAACTACTCGCTGGCGGCGCAACGCTCAGCCGAGGACACATCGGGGGATCTTTATGAATTGAGCCCCGGAGGCAAAGCGCTGTATGCAACATTGCCGGCGCCACTGGCGGGCGGCCCGACTAACGCTTACATTCCGACACTGGGCGAAGCCATGGCGGTGGAAAACGGCCTGCCGGATACCCAGTACTACACGTACCTGACAACCGGCGGCACAGGCTTGACGGCAGGCACGCCGGACACGCGGCTTGCCGATGTGAACAGCTTGCCGGACGGCCCGTTCCAGATTACGCCGGGCATTCCCTACGACGCTTATGCGGCCAGCCCCGTGCACCGGTTCTACCAGATGTGGCAGCAGTTGGATTGCGATGTGAGCGCCGCCACGCGGTCGAACCCGAGCGGCTGCCGCGCGGATCTTTTCCCGTGGGTGGAGACCACGATCGGGGCCGGTTCGAATGGCAAGGCCCAGCCAATTCCGTTCACGGAAGAGAGCACCGGCGAGGGTTCAACATCGATGGGGTTCTATAACGTACAGCAGGGCGATGCGCCCTATCTGAAATACCTGGCCGATCACTTTGCGATGAGCGACAACTACCACCAGGCGGTCAACGGCGGAACGGGCGCGAACCACGTGGCGCTGGGCACGGGGGACGCAATTTACTTCAGCGACGCGGAAGGCAATCCGGCGGAACCGCCGCACAACCAGCTTGTGGACGCGGGGACGGCCAACGCCGGGGTGGTGGACGAGGTGGAAGACCCCAATGCGGCGCCGGGCACGAACAACTGGTACAGCGAGGACGGCTACGGTGGCGGGTCTTACGGGTCGGCGTCATTCGGGGGAGGCACTTACAGCAACTGCTCCGACACGAGTGCGCCGGGGGTCTCCGCAGTGCTGACTTACCTGAGCACGCTTCCGTACAAGCCGGAACCGAAGTGCGCTCCGGGCGCCTACTACCTGCTGAACAACTACAACCCAGGCTACTTTGGCGACGGCGCGAATGCGTTCACCGATACCAGCGCGCACAACACCGTTTTCACGATTCCGCCGTCGAAGCTGCGGAATATCGGGGATGCGCTGCTGGAGAAAAACATCTCGTTTGCGTGGTTCGGCGACCAGTACAACATTTACGTGAACGACAAATACCAACAATTGCCGCAGGATGCTTACTGCAACATTTGCAACTTCTTTCAGTATTCGACCTCGATCATGACGAATGACGCGATTCGCACGGCGCATCTGAAAGATACGGTGGATTTGTACGCCGACATAGCGGCCGGAACGCTGCCCGCGGTTTCGTATGTGAAGCCGAGCGGCCTGGTGGATGGGCACCCGGCCTCGTCGAAGCTGGACTTGTTCGAGGGCTTCGTGAAGAAGATTGTGGACGGAGTGCAGGCCAACCCCGAACTGTGGAAGAGCACGGCGATCTTCGTTACGTTTGACGAGGGCGGCGGCTACTATGACTCCGGGTACGTGCAGCCGCTGGACTTTTTTGGCGATGGCACGCGCATTCCCATGATTGTGGTGTCGCCGTGGACCAGGGGTGGGCATATCTCGCACACGTACGCGGATCACGTTTCAGTGCTGAAGTTTATCGAGCACAACTGGGGCCTGAGCCCGCTGACCGGCCGCAGCCGCGACAACCTGCCAAACCCGCGGGCGAGGGAGGGGAACCCGTATGTGCCGGTGAACAGCCCGGCGATTGGGGATTTGTTCGATCTGTTCCACTTTGATGAATAGAGTGTCTTTGTGTGCCTTTGATGGGGGCACCGCGGACTCCCACCCTCGCGACAAAATCGTCGCTTGGGTGGGGCATTCGTCCAGTGCTACTCCTGCGGGTCGCTGGCGGTGAAGGGCGAGCAGCAGGGCTTTTCCGTGGCGTGGAAGTCCATCATTTCCAGACGGGTGCCGTCGGGGTCAACGAGGTTGAGCTGGTACTTGCCGTCGCGGCCGAGTCTGGGCTGCGCGTTGGCGTTTCCGGCGAGGCGGTTGCCTGCCGCCAGTGTTTTGTAGGTTTCAGTGACGGAGACTTCGCCGATGGAGAGGTGGTCCATGCCGCCGAGCGAGCGCTGCGTGACGTTGGCCGGGATGCCGGAGCCGGAGGGGTCGCGGACCAGCATGTACTCCAGCCAGTCGTGGCCGTCGGGAACCTGCTGGCTGACCCAGTCCACCTCACCCTCCTGCCTGCCGCCGAACCAGTAGGGACGGAAGCCGAGCAGGTCGCGGTAGAAGATGTCTTCAATGGAGCGGCTGTGGACCAGGAAGCCGACGTGGATGATGTGGCGGCCAATGGCCTGGGGCGCGTCCACGGGCTTGGGCGGGTCAGGGGGCTGCACAAACTCGACCTTGTTGCCCTCGGGGTCCTTGAGGTCAAACCAGAGGCTTCCGTCCGCGCCTTTTTTGACGCTGGGCGGCACCTTCCACGCCTTGGCGCCAAGAAAACGGCGCAGGCCCTCGGCGTCCTCAGTGTTCCAGGCGGTGTGGTCCAGGCGGTTGATGCCGGCATCGGCGGGCAGGGGCAGCACCTCAATAAACTGCGTTGGGCTGAGAGCGTAACGGACGCCGTCGCGGTTTTCAGGATCGGGGAGCTTTGCGGCTCCGGCGACCTCGCGGTAGAACTTGTCAGTGGCGGCCATGTCAGAGGCGTAGACGGCCAGGTGCGAGATGCCGGTGATTCTGGGGCGCGCGATGGGCTTGTCAGGCAACTGAGCGGCAGCGGCGACGGAAAAGAAGACAAGAAGAGCAGCGGCAGGAAACCTGGAATGCATGGAACACCTCAAAAACTGCGGATGGACCAAGATTAATCGATCTGTGGCAGGCGCACACCGGAGTTGATCAACTTTTGCTCAGTCTCTTGCGCGGGCCAGCTTACAATGCGTTCATGTCGAAAATACCTTTGACAGCACCCTTTGCCGTGTTCGCCCTGGCCGCCTGCCTGGGCGCATCGTTGCCGGCGCAGACGCCGGTCACCATCACAGTGCCTACGGCCTCGGCCAAGGATCGCGCGCTGGGCAAGGCAATCTTCAAGCAGTTGATCGAGATCAACACCACGGACACGCCGCAGGGCAACGTAACCACGGCCACGGCCGCGATGCAAAAGCGGTTTCTGGACGCGGGTTTTGCAGCCGCGGACGTGCAACTGCTGGGTCCGGATGCGCGCAAGCTGAACCTGGTGGTGCGCATACGGGCGGCCGGACCGACGACCAAAAAGCCGGTGCTGTTTTTGTGCCATATGGATGTGGTGGAGGCGCTGCGCGCGGACTGGTCGACCGATCCGTTCCAGTTTGTGGAGAAGGACGGCTACTACTACGGGCGCGGGACCGAAGACATGAAGGACGGGGACGCCGCGCTGGTGGCCACATTTCTGCGGCTGCACCGCGAGGGGTACAAGCCGCGGCGCGACCTGATTCTGGCGCTGACGGCGGACGAGGAGGGCGGCCACTTCAACGGGGCGCGCTGGCTGGTGGAGAAGCACCGCGACCTGGTGGACGCGGCGTTCGCCATCAATCCCGACTCCGGCGGCGTGGAACTGGACCACGGGCGCGCGATTGCGGCGGATGTGGAAGCCACGGAGAAGGTATATTCGGACTTCCAGATAACGGCCACCAATCGCGGGGGGCACAGTTCCCTGCCGCGGCTGGACAATGCGATCTATGAGCTGATGGCCGCGCTGAACAAGCTGCAGGCTTACAGTTTCCCTTTTGAGATGAACGGGGTTACGCGCACCTACTTTACAAATCTTGTGAAGCAGGAGACCGGACAGACGGCAGCGGATATGCGCGCGATTCTGGCGACGCCGCCGGACCTGGCCGCGGCTGCACGGCTGAGCGCCGATCCCAGCTTCAACTCCAACTTCAGGACCACCTGCGTGGCGACGCGGCTGAACGCCGGGCACGCCAACAACGCGCTGCCGCAAACGGCGCAGGCCAATGTGAATTGCCGGATTTTTCCGGGACACGCGCCGGAAGAGATTCGGCACCAACTGATGGACTTGTTTGCGGACAACAAGCTGGCGGTGAAGTACGTTTCCGATGCGGGCGATGTTTCCGCGACGGCGCCGGAGCGCAAGGCCATGGTTCCGCCGGCTCCGATCCCCGAGGTGTTTTTGCCGTTGACGCAGATTACGGAGGCGCTATGGCCGGGCACGCCGGTGACGCCAGTGATGGAGAACGGGGCCAGCGACTCGATTTATTTTGCGCAAGCGGGCATTCCCTGCTACGGCTTCTCAGGGATTGCGATGGAGCGGGACGACGGCCGCGCGCACGGGCGCGACGAGCGGCTGCCTGTGGAATCGTATTGGAAATCGCTGGACTTTTTTTATTCGTTTGCGAAGGCGGTCGGCGGGGAGTAAGACGGCTGCTTGAATTCCGGTGTGTCTTGCCGGCTTGGAGAGTGCAATGCAATTGGCACGATTGGTTCGCTTGAAATCGGCGTGGATCAGCATTTACGCGGTTTGCGCTTTCATCTTTTGCGGGATGCAACTGAACGCCGCGCCGGCAGCGGCGGCCAGCGACCTGGTGGTCTACGGCGGCACGGCTTCGGGAATCATGACAGCCTACTCGGCCTCGCGGGAAGGCTTGCATGTGGTTCTGCTGGAACCGGGCGCGCATTTGGGCGGCATGGTCACTGGCGGGCTCTCGGCGACGGACCTGGGTAACTTCCACATTATTGGCGGCTACGCGCGAGATTTCTACATGCAGGCCGCGGCACACTACGGCGTGCACGATCTGGACCACGGCGTAAACTGGCTGTCAGAGCCGCATGTGGACGCGGAGATTTTCAGCAGACTGCTGGCCGAGGCGCATGTGAAGGTCTACCTGCACGAACGGCTGCGCGAGCACGACGGAGTGGAGCGCAAAGGGACCAGGATTGTCTCCATCACTACCGAAGATGGGAAGCGCTGGACAGCAAAGGTGTTTGCCGACTGTACCTATGAAGGCGACCTGATGGCACAGGCACGGGTGAGCTATGCCGTGGGGCGCGAGCCGGCTTCAGAATATAAAGAAGACCTGGGCGGGGTGCGCGCGCAGACGCCGGGGCACCAGTTTCATTGGGCGGTTTCAGCCTATGACGACAAACACCGTCTGCTGCCGGAGATCGGCCCGGGACCGATGGCCGCGCCAGGCTCGGGCGACGACAATGAGCAGGCGTATAACTTCCGCGTGATTCTGACCACCGACCCGGACAACCGGCTGCCGTTTACGCGCCCGGATGGGTACGACCGCTCGCGGTTTGCGCTGCTGGAGCGCTACCTGGGCAGCTTCAAAGCACACATGGGCCGCGAGCCGAATGTTCACGATGTGTTCAACCCAGTGCCGATTCCGAACCACAAAGCGGACTTCAACAACAACGGTCCGGTCTCAACGGACTTTATCGGCCACAGCAAAAAGTACCCAGACGGCAGTTATGCGGAGAAAGCGGCGATCTGGCAGCAGCACCTGCTTTATACGCAGTCGTATTTTTATTTTCTTTCGCAGGACCCAAGCGTTCCCGCCGGCCTGCGCGCGGACATGAACACATGGGGACTGCCGAAGGACGAATTCGCCGACACGAACCACTGGCCCAACCAGCTCTACATCCGCGAGGGGCGCAGGATGCTGGGCGCATACGTGATGCGGCAGTCGGATTTGCAGACGGAGCGCACCAAGCCGGACGCGATCGGCATGGGCTCGTACAACAGCGACTCGCACAACGAGGAGCGCGTGGCCATGCCGGACGGCACGGTGCAGAACGAGGGCGATGTGCAGGTTCCCGTCAAACCGTACGAGATTCCTTATCGCGTGATGACGCCGCAGCGCACGCAGGCGACGAACCTGCTGGTTCCGGTGTGCCTGTCGGCAAGCCACGCCGCGTATTCTTCGGTGCGCATGGAGCCGCAGTACATGATTATCGGCCAGGGCGCGGGAGTGGCCGCGGCGCTGGCAATTCAGGGACACATTGCCGTGCAGGATGTGCCCATCGATCGCCTGCAGCAGATTCTGCGCAAAAACCACGCGATTCTCAGCATGGACGAGGCGTTTCCCGCGGCCACAAAGTAAGCGAAGGCCCAGGTCTCGCAGCCGAAACCTGGACCCTCACATCTCGCGCCGCTTCATTTAAAAGAACAGGGGGCGCAGCCCGCATCCGGGTTGCGCCCCCTGTTTTTTTCGACCCTCAGATAACTGCGGGTTGTTACTGTTCCAGGATGTTGACCTCGGCGATGGCCGAAGTCTTTGCATTGACCCGGATCGTCTTGATCTCGTAGGGATGGAACTGCCCCGTCCACTGCGTTTTGGCAAACTTCAGATCGACATGCGCCGTGGCGGCCAGGCCCGACGTCTCATACATGCGGACGATGGTGTCCTCGCCATCCTCAGCCTGCTTGATGGCCGAGATCACCACGTCCGGCGCATCCACCGAGAGGAACGAGTCCGTCAGAGGCCGCGTGCCGGGGTGAATGCCCTGGTAGATAATCAGCGGCGGCGCCATCATCTCCTCAGCCGCGTGAACCACACCTGCGTCCTGCCATCCGCCGGCATGAGGCATCAGAATCATGCGAAATGTCTGCACTCCCTGATCCTGCCAGATGTAATCCTTCGCCGGATCGATCTTATTCGGCATGTGGTTTGCAAATACGGCGCCGCGTGCGATGGACACACGCAGATCGCTGCCATTGACGCTGTAGCCGTACTTGGCGTCGTTGATTACGGCGAGGCCGTAGGTGCTGCCCGAGCGGTCGCCGTCCACGTTCACCCAGCGCTGTCCCGGATCTTCTTCGTTCTTCGTCGCGCGCTCCATGGCGCCGTAGGCAACTTCGTACGTCGCCTTCGGGCTCTGCACGTCCACCGGGAACGAATACTTCAGCATCTTCATGTGCTCATGCCAATCGAGAGACACGAGCGCTTCCAGACTGCGGCTGCCGGCAGTGAGCACCCAGTCCGTGTTGATCGTGGAGTTGCCGTAGGCGTAGCTGACCCGCATGATGGCGCGCAGCGGTCCGACTTCCTCCAGCTTGATGCTGGTCTGCTTGAACGAACCCAGTTCGTCCGTATACGCCACAAAGTTGTGCGCCCAGGTGTCATTGTCGTCCTTGTACACCACCCCGCGCGCGCCAGTTGCGCCGCCGGCGAAGACCTCTTTGCCTGCATCCTTGTCAAAGAGGCTCAGCGTCCCTTCCGGCGAGAAAGTTACGCGGAGGTGTTCGTTCTCCATCACGTTGCCTTCGGCCTTGAGTGTGGTCGCCGGCTTGGTGCTGGGCTCCGTAGTAAGCACGCGGATTTGCTGATAGCCGAACGCCGGCAGCTTTACCTCAGCCACCAGCCGCTTGCGCCCAGCCACCGTGGTCGCCTGCGTCCACTGGAACGGAATCTCGTTGCCTGCATAGTCCGTCACCTTGGTCGGCGACCATGCTCTCATGCTCAGGTCATACGCGATGACCTGCGTCGTGCTCCACGAGTGCGGATTGAAGACGAACAGGTAGTGCGAATCCGGATCGGTGGTTGGAACCTGCCACGCCAGCTTCTGCGCGTTCGCGAACATCGACTGCTCCGCCACGTCCATCGCGCGTCCATAGCCCTCGGCCGCCGACACATAATGTTCCGGCAGAGAGGTCCCGGCCATCGAGTCGTGAAACTGCAGGAACAGAACCCGCTTCCACGATTCCGTAAAGTCGTACTTGGGATAATGCGCGCCCCACGCCAGCGAACCCACCGCGGCAATCTTCTCTGCCGTCGCCAGTTCCGCTTCAGACTCGCGGTTGCCCTTCTTTACCGAGGCCACCGCCGTGTAACAGCCCACAGAGTGGTGCTGCAAGTCGTCGGCCAGCACAGGAATATCGGCCATATTCAGCTTCTGCCGAACTTCGGCAAAGTAGCGGTCTGGCGTGCTGTATAAAACCTTTGGCGCGCCCGGCTCCGACTGCACCAGCTTGATTGACGCCATGTTGGCCTTGGTCGGTCCGCCGCCGTGGTCGCCCATGCCGAAATATCCCATTGCATCGCGCAGCGGCTGCTTGCTCAGCTCCTCGATGGACTGCTTCATCAGCGGCTCAACCGAATGGCCATCGTCGCCGTAGGAAAACAGGATACGGAAGGTCAGCGCCCGCGTTCCGTCAATGCCCTGCCACCAGAACAGGTTGCCGGGAATCTTTTTCTCGGTCACGCCCGGCCGCATGAAGACGTAGTCCTCCATGCCTTCCAGCTTCAAAATCTGCGGCAGGTTCCCCGTATGTCCAAATGAATCGGGGTTGTAGCCCACCTTCGCGGTTTTGCCAAACGTCTTTTGCAGAACTTCCTGTCCATACAAACCCTGGCGCGCCAGCGACTCGCCATTCGGAATGTTCACGTCCGGCTCAACCCACCAGCCGTTCACCAGGCCCCAGCGCCCTTCGTCCACGCGCTTTTTGATCTCCGCGATCATCGCCGGATCGTTGGCCGCCACCCACTCGTAAAACTGCGACGAACTGGTCGTCACGGAGACCTTGGGGTCTTCATTCATGCGGTCCAGCGCCGAATGGAAGGTGCTGTGCACAACCGACATCGCTTCATACCACGGCCATAGCCACACCGCATCGATGTGCGCATTGCCGATCATGTGAAAGGTGTACTGGTCCGAGCCGGCGGACCAGACTCCGATATTCGGAGTGGTTTTCTGCGTCTGGCCATGTGCCGAAAGTGCAGGCACAAACAACATACAGGCGCATATCGAAACAACAACCAGGCAAGTCAAGTAAGAGTGCTTACGATGTATTGCAAAGTGGGTCATATGGATCTCCTCAAGTGCAAAAGCTTTTCGGGAATCGTGCCGTTAATCTGCCATTCCAGCAGCGCATCCATCATAGGCCGCGCAGAGAAGCTTATCCCAGATAATTTTTCCGGAGCTGGATTCTCCCGCTACAACCTGGAATGCACGGAGTGCCGGCGGCTCCCTGCCTCCGACTCCCCGGTGCAAAAGCCGGCCGCTCTCCCCGCCCGTACATCGGACCCCCATCCCGGCTCGGCAAGCCTCGAATTCGGCCCAGAGTCCGACGTCTCCCCTGCCGCGATACCGGCGCGCCTCCACTGATAAACTGGAACTACATGATCCTCCCGTTTGTCCGCGAAATCTTTGCGGAGCTGGAGCACTCTTCGGGATTTGAGCGCGTACGCAGGCATCTGAGCCTGGGTGCGGGGCGGCGTTGTGTGTCCGGGCTGACGGCAACGGCGCGGTCGCTCTATCTGCCTCTGATGGCGCGGGCTGCCAAGCAGCCGGTAATCGTGATTGTGGCCGACAACAAGGCTGCGGAGGCGCTGGAGCCGATGCTGCGCGCCGGATGCGAGTTGACCGGCGCGATAGACCCGGACGAAGTGGTGCGGTTCCCGGCTCACGACGTGCTTCCTTTTGAAAATCTTTCTCCGCATCCGGACGTGCAGGAGCAGCGCGCGGCGGCGCTGTGGAAGCTGGCCACCGGGGCCGTGTCCATCCTGATTGCGCCGGTGGAGTCGGCGGCGATGCGCCTGTTTGACCGGGACTACTACGCCGGCCTGGCGGTGACGCTGAAGCGCGGCGAAGAGGTGGACGTGGAGGTGCTGACCGGGCACCTGGCCGCCGTTGGCTACACGCGGATGGACCTGGTGGAGATGCCGGGGCAGTTCACGCGGCGAGGTGGAATTCTGGACGTGTATTCGCCGGAGGCAGACCGGCCGGTGCGCATCGAATTCTTCGGCGACGAGATTGAGACCATCCGCAAATTCGATCCGGAGACGCAGCGCTCACAGAGCGGCCTGGATGAGACGCAACTGCTGCCGCTGACCGAGACGCCGGTGACCGAACGGCTGCTGGCCGCGGTGCACGGACGGCTGAACCGGGCTCGCGTGGAAGGCGAAGACGAAGAGATGGCGGCCGAGATGGCAGCGGCCGGCGGAGTGAGCGTGTTTCCGGGGTGGGAGTTTTTCTCGTCCGTGGCCGGAGCGGAAAAGTCGCTGCTGACCTTGCTGCCCAAATGCGCGCTGTTTGTGGAAGAGCCGTCGATGGTGCGCAACCAGATTGACCGCTGGTGGAACAAGGTGGAACAGCGGCATGAGCGGTCGGGGATCGGGTCGCTGATCCGGCCCGAGGACATTTATCTGCGGCCTGAGGTGCTGCAGGCGTCGCTGGTTTCGCACATGGGGCTGGATCTGGATCAGTTGGGCGTGGTGGACGTGCTGGACGCGGACAACACGCTGGGCGAGATCGAGCTGCAAACGCGGCCCACGCTGCGGTTTCATGGGTCGATTCCGGCGCTGACCGACCAGTTGAAGAGCCTGATGGCGGTGGAGACGCGGATTGTGCTCGCCGCTCCGCACCAGGGCGACGTGGAGCGGCTGGCCACAATGCTGCGCGAGTACCAGATACCTTACCGGCTGGGCAGCAGGTTTTTCCATCCCGGCGGCGAGACGGTTCTGGACGAAGCCAGCTACATGGCCGGCGACATGCGCGTGCCGGTGATTGTGATGTCGCAGATAGCGGCGGGCGTGACATTTGCAGACACGAACCTGGTTGTGTTCGGGGCCAACGATCTGTCTGACGACGCGGATGTGACGGCGCGACCGGAGCCGAAGCGCTCAAAGACGGCGGCGTTTATTTCCGACTTTCGCGACTTGGGCGTGGGCGATTATGTGGTTCATGTGGAGCACGGAATCGCGCAGTATCAAGGCCTGAAGGAGATTACGCAGGACGGGCTCTCAGTGGAGTTCATGATCCTGGAGTTTGCCGAGTCGGCCAAGTTATATGTGCCGCTGACGCGGCTGGACCTGATTCAGAAATACCGCTCGACCGACGCGGGACCGGCGCCGGTGCTGAACCGGCTGGGCTCGCAGCAGTGGACCAAGACCAAGGCGCGGGTACGCAAGGCCATGCAGGATATGGCCGGCGAGTTATTGAAGTTATACGCCGAGCGGACCACCGCGCAGGGGACTGCCTTCTCCAAGGACAACGAGTTTCAAAAGGATTTTGAGGGCTCGTTCGATTACAACGAGACGGACGACCAGTTGTCGGCGATACGGGCCATCAAGTACGACATGGAATCGACCATGCCGATGGACCGGCTGCTGTGCGGCGACGTGGGCTACGGCAAGACGGAAGTGGCGATGCGCGCGGCGTTCAAGGCGGTGCAGGACGGCAAGCAGGTGGCGGTGCTGACGCCGACAACCATTTTGAGCTTTCAGCATTTTGAGACGTTCAAAAAGCGGTTTGCGCAGTTCCCCATCAACATTGAAATGATCTCGCGGTTCCGCACCGCGAAAGAGCAAAAACTCATTGTGGAGCAGGTGGAGACGGGCCGCGTGGACATTCTGATCGGCACGCACCGGCTGCTTTCAAAGGACATCAAGTTTCAGGATCTGGGGCTGCTGATTGTGGACGAGGAGCAGCGCTTTGGCGTGCGCCACAAGGAGCGGCTGAAGCAGATGCGCAAGGAGATCGACGTGCTGGCCATGAGCGCCACGCCGATTCCGCGCACGCTGCACATGTCGCTGGTGGGCCTGCGCGACATGAGCGTGATCGAGACGCCGCCCAAGGACCGCATGGCGATTCAGACGGTGGTGGCCAAGTTCGACGAAAAGATTGTGCGCTCGGCGGTCGAGGTGGAACTGGAGCGCGGCGGGCAAGTGTATTTTGTGCACAACCGCGTGGAGTCGATTTACGAGTTAGCCGCGCGGATTCAGGAACTGGTGCCGGCGGCGCGCGTTGCGGTGGGCCACGGGCAGATGAGCGAGACGGAACTGGAGCGCGTCATGCTGGCCTTCATGCGGCACGAGTACGACGTGCTGGTGGCGACAACGATCATTGAGAACGGGCTGGACATTCCGCTGGCGAATACCATCCTCATCAATCGCGCGGACCGTCACGGGCTGAGCGAGCTCTACCAGTTGCGCGGGCGCGTGGGCCGTTCGAACCGGCGCGCCTATGCGTATTTACTCATTCCGCAGGACACCGAATTGACGGAGATTGCGCGCAGGCGGCTGGCGGCTTTGAAGGAGTTCAGCGACCTGGGCGCGGGGTTCAAGATTGCGGCGCTGGACCTGGAGTTGCGCGGCGCGGGCAACATGCTGGGCGGTGAGCAGAGCGGACACATCGAGGCGGTGGGATTCGAGTTGTACACCTCGATGCTGGAGGCCGCGGTGAAGGAGATGAAGGGCGAAGCGAGCGAGGAACGGCCAGCCACGCAGCTCAACCTGGGGATTGCACTGCGCATCGACGAGAGCTATGTGCCGGAAGAAAATCAGCGGCTGCGGCTGTACAAAAAGATTGCAGGCGCCACGAGCGAGGCTGCGGTGGCCGAGGTGCGCGCGGAGATGGAAGACCGCTACGGCGCGCCGCCGGACGCGACCGTGTACCTGCTGGAGGCCGCGATGATCCGCCTGGAATGCGAGCGGATGGGGATTGCGCAGGTCGATCGCAAGCGCAGCGAGCTGCAGATACGGTTTATGGAAAACGCGAATGTCGATCCGCAGCACCTGATGCGGCTGGTGGCGAAGAACGCCAAGCGGGGCGCGCAGTTTACGCCGCAGGGGCTGCTGAAATATCCGTTGAGCGCCTCGCGGTCCGACGAAGTTCTGCTGGAAATTCACGAGGTGCTGGCCAATTTGGCGGCGGCTCCGGTGAGCGCATAAATTCTGAATCTCACACATGAAAGAGATGGAATGAAAAAGATACTAGCGACGGTTGCGATTGGAGTTTGTATGACTGCCGGGATTACGGCCCATGCCGCGAATGGAGACTGGAAGCAGCAGTTCCAGAGGGTTTCCGACGAGTATTTCGACCAGGTGTTCTTTCCCTACGCGCCCACAGAGGGGACACTGGTGGGCTATCACCAGTACGACGGGCAATTGGAAAATCTGTCGCGCAAGAATATCGATGCGGAGATTGCGGCGCTGAAGAAATTTGAAACACGCATCGAGGCGATTCATCCGGATGCGAGCGCGGCGAATTTTGTTGCGCGGAGCGATCGGGAGATTGTGCTGGGGAGCATCCGCTCGACGTTGCTGACGCTGGAGACCATCCGTCCCTGGGAAAAGAATGCGGATAACTATTCGAGCCTGTGCGCGAATGGGGCGTTCACGCTGATGGAACGCAAGTTTGCTTCGCCTGACGAGCGGCTGCGGTCGCTGATTGCGCGCGAGAGGCAGATGCCGGCGCTGCTGGCCGATGCGCGCGTTAACCTGAAGAATCCGCCGCGCGTGTACACCGAGATTGCCATCGAGCAGTTGCCGGACATTATCGCTTTCTTTGAGCACGATGTGCCGCAGGCTTTTGCCGACGCCAAAGATCCGGCGCTCAACGCGGAGTTTGCGCAAACCAATGCGGCGGTGATTGCGGGGCTCAAGGATTATTTGAACTGGCTGAAGACGGATTTGCTGGCGCGATCGAATGGGGACTTCCGCATCGGCGCGGAGACGTTCTCAAAGAAGCTGGCATACGACGAGATGGTGGACCTGCCGCTGGACAAGCTGCTCGCAATCGGCTGGGCCGATATGCGCAGGAACCAGGAGCACTTCAAGCAGCTTGCGCATGAGTTGGAGCCGGACAAGACGCCGGAGGCGGTGCTGGAAGAACTGGGCGAAAATCATCCCGCGCCCGATCAGCTGCTGGACACGTTTCGCGCTACGTTCGATGGGCTGGTGAGCTTTATCCGCACGCATCATATCGTGACCATTCCTTCCGACGTGCGGCCGATTCTGGAAGAGACTCCGCCCTTCATGCGCGCCACGACGCAGGCCAGCATGGACACGCCGGGGCCGTTCGAGACGCACGCGACGGAGGCCTACTTCAACGTGACCCTGCCCGACCCGAAGATGACTCCCGCGCAGGTGCAAGGCTACATGCATGCGTTCAACGTGGGCACGGTGATTTCGACGGCGGTGCACGAAACCTATCCGGGGCACTACGTTCAATTTTTGTGGGTGCCGCAGGCGCCGAGCCGGGTGCGCAAGTTGCTGGGTGCGAACACCAACGTGGAAGGGTGGGCGCACTACACCGAGCAGATGATGCTGGACGAAGGCTACGGCCAGCCGGGCGCGGGGGCGAAGGATGAGCGCGAAGCGAAGTTTCTGCGCCTGGGGCAACTGCAGGATGCATTGCTGCGCAACGCGCGCTTCATTGTTGGCATCGAAATGCATACCGGCAAGATGAGCTTCGACGAAGCGGTGGCGTTTTTCCAGAAGGAGGGCTACCAGTCGAAGGAAACTGCATTGGTAGAGGCCAAGCGCGGAACCAGCGACCCAACTTATCTCTACTACACGCTGGGCAAGCTGGAGATTATGAAGCTGCGCGAGGACCTGAAGAAGAAAGAGGGCGCGGCCTTCTCGCTGGAGAAGTTTCACGACGATTTTCTGAAGCAGGGATTTCCGCCGGTCAAGATTGTGCGGGAGGCGCTGCTGGGGGATGATTCGCCGGCGCTGTGAAAGCCGTACATCGTTCAGTCTGGCGCATCCCACGCAAGGGGCACGCCGGAAATGCATTGAACCCAGAGCATTTTCGATTCACATGTTTACGTTTGGAGATCGTGGAAGGTGGCTTTTTCTTAAGGAAAAAGCCACTCAGCTTCCAGGATTCGGTAAAGATCTGAATCGAAAATGCTGTAGTAAGCTGGAAACAAAATCCGGCCGCACCATGCGTGGATGCTGCTGAAATGAGGCGGATGAAATGAGCAATCGGGTTCGGAAAGCGGTTTTTCCCGCAGGCGGGCTGGGCACGCGCTTTTTGCCGGCGACCAGGGTGATTCCCAAAGAGATGCTGGCGCTGGTGGACAAGCCCATCATCCAGTACGGCGTGGAAGAGGCGATCGCGTCGGGGATCGAGCATATTATCTTCGTGACCGGCCGCGGCAAGGGCGCGATGGAAGACCACTTCGACATCAGTTACGAACTGGATGCGACCCTGGAGCGCAAAGGCAAAAAAGAGTTACTGGCGCTGTCGCGCAGCATCTCTTCGCTGGCGCGGATCAGTTATGTCCGGCAGAAGGAACCGCTGGGCCTGGGACACGCAGTGCTGTGCGCCAAGGAACTGGTGGGCGATGAGCCGTTTGCGGTGATCCTGCCCGACGACGTGATTGAAGCCGAGCCGCCGTGCCTGAAGCAGATGATCGACGTGTTCGACGAGCGCGGCGGATCGGTGCTGGCGACGCAGACCGTGGAGGGGCCGGGGATCAGCGCGTATGGCGTGCTGGCCGGCTCGCAGGACGCGCACAACGAGCGCATCTACAACTGCACCGGGATGGTGGAGAAGCCGAAGTTTGAGGATGCGCCGTCAAAGCAAGCAATTATCGGCCGCTATGTACTAACTCCGCGCGTTTTTGAGCTGCTGGAGAAGACTACGCCGGGTGCAGGCGGCGAGATTCAACTGACCGACGGAATCATGGCGCTGCTGAAGGAAGAGAAGGTTTTCGGTTACACCTTCAAGGGCCGGCGCTTCGATGCCGGGGATAAGTTCGGCATGTTACAGGCGACCGTTGAGTTCGCGCTGAAGCGGCCGGAGTTTGCGGATAAGTTCAGGGAATATTTAAAGGGGCTTGCGTTGTAAGCGAAGTAAGCGGAGTTAGCGGGAATTAGAGGAGTTAGCGGGGTTAGCGGAGTTAGCGGGGTTAGAGATGAAACAATCGCTCACCCCGACTGCTCCATTAAAAGAGCGGGGTCTGGTGGCCGGGCATGGTCAGGCCGAAATGTTCGTAGGCCATGCGCGTGGCGACGCGGCCTCGGGGCGTGCGGTCAAGAAAGCCGATCTGGATGAGGAATGGCTCGTAGACCTCTTCCAGGGCGTCCTGTTCCTCGGCCAAAGTTGCGGCCAGGGTGCTGAGGCCGACGGGTCCGCCGTCGTATTTCTGGATGATGGCCAGGAGCAGCTTGCGGTCAATCTCGTCAAAGCCATGCGCGTCCACTTCCAGCAGCGTAAGAGCGGCGTTGGCGGTGGGGCGGTCGATCTCGCCGTTGCCGCGCACCTGAGCGTAGTCGCGCACGCGGCGCAGCAGGCGGTTGGCAATGCGCGGTGTGCCGCGGGAGCGCAGGGCGATCTCCGCTGCGCCGTCCTGGTCGATGGGAATCTGCATCACCTCAGCAGAGCGGGTGACGATGAAACGCAGTTCCTCTTCGTTGTAAAACTCCAGGCGCAGCAGAATGCCAAAGCGGGAGCGCAAGGGCGAGCTGAGCAGGCCGGGCCGGGTGGTGGCGCCAATGAAAGTGAAGGGGCGAATCTCCATGACGTGCGTGCGCGCGGCGGGGCCCTGGCCGATGATGATGTCGAGCTTGTAATCCTCGAGCGCGGTGTAGAGCTTTTCTTCCAGCACCGGCTGCATGCGGTGGATTTCGTCCAGGAAGAGCACCTGGCGCTCGCGCAAGTTGGTGAGGATGGCGGTCAGGTCACCCTGAATCTGCAAGGCGGGGCCTGAGGTCTGCTGAAAGCCGACATCCAACTCATTGGCAATGATGGTGGCGAGAGTGGTTTTGCCCAGGCCCGGAGGCCCGAAGAGGAGCACGTGATCGAGGGCCTCGCCGCGGGATTTTGCGGCTTCCAGCGCGATGGCAAGTTGCTCTTTCGCCTTGGATTGGCCGATGAATTCGCCGAGCCAGCGGGGGCGCAGTTTGAGCTCAAAGCCCTGCTCTTCGTCGGCGCGCGAGGCGCTGACCAACCGTTCTGGGGTGTTGTCGCGGGCGATGGCCATGCTGAGGGAAGTCTAACGGTCCGGGGTTGCGGCTGCAACCGGGGAGGCGGCGCCGAATGGTTGTAAACCCGGGCAGCGATGGGTCTTGCCTTGTGTTCGACGGGTTCGGCACTGCGTTCAGATGAATTTGGTCGCGTGAATTCTGAATGAAAGCTGGAATTGCCGGCGGGCGCGGCGATTCAAGAGATTTATTAACGGACTTGATTCCGCAAGAAGCCGGGCGGGCGAAAGATGTATTCGCGGACGGCGGTGTTCGACGATCATTGAGAGTAGATTTGGGGTAGGAAGCGCGCGCGCGGCTTTGCCGGCGATGCGGCGTGTGGGGTCAGGAAGAAATGCAGGGAGGCGAATCAATGTCTAGAGGCAATTTCATCAAGGTGCTGGGACTCACCTGCCTTGTCCTGTCATTTACCGGGTGCACCAACACGGAAGTGGGTTCCATCAAGATCACGCCCGCGACGGAGTCCGTGACAGTGGGCCAAACCGTGCAGTTGACGGCAACCGGAACCATCGGCCATGGGAGTCATCCGGCGACATCGCAGGATGTAACCAGCCAGGTGACCTGGACCTCCAACGCGCCAACTGTTGCGATTGTGAGCAGCGGCGGAGCGGTTACGGGAAAAGGCGCAGGATCGGCGACGATATCAGCCACCATGCCCGGGGCCACTGGCGCCACGGCGGTGATGACGGTAACGTCTGCAATCGGTGGAACCTCAGGCGGGCAACTGATGTCGATCAACATTGTGCCGGGCGGGATCACGGTATCCAACAAGGGCATGACCGGGCAATTTCTGGCCTTCGGCACCTTCTCGGTTTCACCGACGGTGCGCGATCTGACCAATGTGGTCACCTGGATTTCGACCTCGCCCGAGGTTGCATCCATCAGCTCCGGCGGAGTGCCCGGAGAAGTTGGCGGACTGGCCACGGCGATGGGTTATACGGGCAATAGCATTCTCTATGCCGAGGGGACAAACAGTGACGGCACGGTGGTGTTATCCAACCCGGAGACATTCACATGTGTCGATTCCACAACAAACGCCTGTGTACAGACACCGGCCCATCCCCAATTCGCGACGATCACCGTGTTCAATGCCGGAGAAAACAACACCACCTGGCTGATTACGGCGCCGTCGGACACCGGGGTTGCGAACCTGATCCATTGCGGTCCGGGCTGGACCACCGGCGCGTCAGTGTGCACAGGGACGTATGAGACCGGCTCGACCGTGACCTTGACGGAATCGCCAACCGGGACCGGGTTCGGCGGCTGGTCGTCCGGCGATGGAGTGGCCGGAGTGGGCTGCCAGCCGGCGGCGGGGACGACGCTGCTCAACTCGCCCACCTGCACGGTGACGCTGGTAGGCAACACGTCCGTGGGAGCCATTTTCTACTAGGAAGCAACGCTGCTACACGAGAGCCGCCCTGCGGGGCGGCTTTTTTTGTGCGTAGTGAGGGAAGGTTGAGGGATACGGACCGCGTCCAAGGCACTCACCGGGCGGAGGAATGGGCGCGCTCAGGACGGCAGATTGATTACTCCAGCCACCAGCTTGTAGTGGAAGCCTTCGAAGGGCTCACTCAGGCTCATGGTAAGAAAGGTCTTTGAAAGCTTGTCTTTGAAGAAGAAAGCGCTTGGGTAGATGCCCGCGGGCAGCAGCTTAAGTTGATCCAGCCATGCGGGGTCAGTGACGGCCAGGTCGTAGCGAACGCGGGTGACGTGACCAGCCCGAAAAATAGCGCGGTTCTTGCGTTTGCCACTCTCTTCGCGAATCCACCACCACAAATCCTCCGGATGGATGAGTTCGAGAGATTTGTCCACGGGAGCGCCTTCTATTTTCCGCGCATAGACCCTATCTCCGTATCCCTGCAATATCGCCGGACCTTTGTTCACATAATCGGCGAGAAATCGAGCGTCGCGCGGATTGTCGAAGCGCCGGACCAGGCGCCACACATCTCCCGCAACAAACACATCTTCAGGATGGCAGTTGGAGCCGCAATTTTCGGCGAGTTCGGCTTCGAAGACGTCCAGAAGCGCAGCCGGTTTGCCGTCTGCATAGCAGGTTTCCTTCACAGTGAGACAGCCGGGGACCTGTCTTCCAACGAGGCGCACCCATTTCTTTGTGATGAGACTGATTCCAGCGACACAGCGATGGTCATGCTTGTAGGAGTTGGCGAGACAGAGAATCCGGTCGAAGCTCATGGAGCCAGACTTACCCCCGGACTACAGATTTAAAGATGGCGAATTATTACACCATCCCAATGTTCCTGCAAATATTCGAGCGCAAGTCTGCGGTGGCAATGCTCCGCAGTAGCTTCGCTGCATAGCAAGACGGTTTTTTTCTGGAAGCTATCCCGGCGGAGAACTGACTCGACTTTCCGTGAACTTATAAGAGCGAGATAGGCTTGGGTATAAGTGTCCCAGCTTCCCTTTTTCTTCTTGAACGCATCCAGGATGTCTTGCGTAGGGGCCAGCAGAGGCTCATGTTCATAAGCGGCGCCGCATATCTCATGGAGAAAGTAGGCCAGATCGGCTTGCTTGGCAAATGCGGCAAGTTGGGAAGTGTTGTTCAACCGCACATCGAGCAGGCGCTCAATGCCGTAAGCCTTCAGTGTGCCGAAGAATTGGCTGGCGCTCTTTTGGGTAAAACCGATGCTGTAGATCTCCATTGGTCCTCGTCGAGTTCCGCAAAAAGCGCGGGCTGGTTGCCGACCAGCGGCTTTCGGGCTTCAGCGGCGACGGCTTCATCGGATTCGACGCGGCCGTCGCCGCGAATGTGGAGCATGGTATGGCCGCGCTCAGTGAGCACGCGGCCGATGAGCAGCCGGCGGTGGCAATGTGCGGGATTCTCCTCGCCGCAAACCAGGGCCACGCGGAAGCGCTCCATGCCGGTCTCCAGACGGGCAATGGCTGCCTGGAAATGGGCGTCCTCGCGGAGCCGGCTATAGAGTACGCGGCCTTTGGCGTCGTAGTAGGCCGGGTTGGCCGGACGGCCGCCCAACTCCGAGCCGAGAAAGAGATAGCGGATTCCCGCTTCATCCAGAGAACGCTGCATGAGTTCCCTGTCGAACTGCGGAACGTACTTTGAAAACGGCGAACTGCGCGTATCGACAACGACCTCAACCCTATGCTGGCGGAGAAGGGCAAGCCACACCTCGACGGCATGGTTGGAGTGGCCGATGGTGAAGAAACTGCTCATGCGCAAGCCCTTGCAGAGGAGGATAGCACTGAAGCGGCCTTCCGGTGGTGCGAAACAGGGCCGTACGAGTCAGCGTATAGACTGGTAAGGTTCTGTTTCCCGATACAGACGGCCCATCGATAATGACTACCCACCGGTTCAGAATCCTTCGCCGCTTTCAGTTCAATCTGCCGCAGCGTATTGCGGCGGGGTTGCTGGCGCTTTTCCTGGTGCAGGGGCTGTGGCTGACCGGCCACCAGACGCTGAGCGACCGCGATTACCAATATGCGCGGTGCGGGCGCGAGACCTGGGAGCGGCCCGCGGCCCTAGCCGGCTACTACACCACCTGCGGCAATATTCATGACGGAATCCTGGGGTACCGGCTGGCCGGGCTGCCGCTGACCCTGAACCTGCTGGCCGAGCGCGGGCTGGACCGGCTACGCAAGCCGGAAGACCGCGTGGTGCAGGCGGACGGGGGCGCGGAGCTGAGCACCTGGGAGCTGCGCCACCAACTGACGCACATTCTGCTGTTTCTGCGGCTGCCGTTTCTGCTGGCCGGATGCATGCTGGGGGCAGGACTGTGGTGGGTGACGCGGCGGCTCTACGGCAACCTGGGCGGCTACACGGCGCTGGGGCTTTACTGCTTCTCTCCCGCAGTGCTGAAGGCCTGCTTGGCGCCCAATGCGGAGGTGCTGGCGGCGCTGGGGGTGTATGCGGGCGTGTATGCGTGCATCGGCGTGGCGCACGCCATGCAGGGACCGGCAGCCAAGTGGCGGCCGCGCATCGTGCTGCTGACGGCGGTGTTTGGCGTGGCGGCGGCGGCGCACATTGCGGCGCTGCCGGTGGCGGCTTTGCTGGGGTTGCTGGCCATGCTGTGGGTGGCCGAGGGGCACAGGAGCCAGGCTCTGCCGGTGGTGCTGCTGGCCGTGACCGGCGCCCTGCTGCTGGTGTTTGCCTGCTACGGATTCTCGCCGGATGCGTTCAGTTATGTCTTCCGCTCAGAGGCGGGATTCCTCTGGTTCTCGCTGGACCCGGCGCGGCGGTTCTTTGCCACGCTGGGGAACGCCGGGATCACGGTGGCGTCGGGTGCATCGCTGGTGCTGTACCTGGGACTGCGCAGGTCGCGCTACTTCGGCAATACGGCTCCCCTGCTGTGCGCGCTGGCCTTGTTCCTTCTGGTGATGAAAGGCGCGCCGGGGGCGCCTTGGGTGTGGGCGCTGCCGTTTTTGCTGACGTTTGCGGGCGGCGTGTTTGCCGATGCGTACGAGGGACCGCGGGGGCGGTTGGCCATGGCGGCGGGCGGAGCAATTCTGCTGCTGCAGGCGGTGTTCTGCGTGCTGAGCTTGCCGGGGCTGCTGTAGGGCGCTAAAACGCAGATCGCGGGTGAGATATTCCGGTCTGCAACGGTGGAAAAACAGGCCGTCAGAAGAGCAAAAACCGGAGTAATAACCGGTCGGGCGGCAGTGCCAGGGCAACGCTCTGGACAGGTCCCTTGAAAATGCCCATATATTTATGCAATATAAGGACTTATTTATCTCGATCCGCCTTGATCAAACGGGGCTGAAACAGGTAAAATGGAAGCACAGCCTGCGGACCCGGCCTCGCTATCACCGGACTGTTTCCGCCGCCCTCCCGCGGGCCTAGAAAAACCTTATGGCAGACGATCAGAATCCCCAGCTCCCTCTTGAAGGCGGTACGCCTCCGAACAGCGGCACAAACCTCATTCCCATCAACATTGAAGAGGAGATGCGCCGCTCCTATCTCGACTACTCGATGAGCGTGATCATCGGGCGTGCGCTTCCCGACGCCCGCGACGGCTGGAAGCCCGTGCATCGCCGCGTACTTTACACCCTGAGCGAGATGGGCCTGCAGTACAACAAGAAATACACCAAGTGCGCCAAAGTGGTGGGCCAGGCCATGGGTGTCTACCATCCCCATGGCGACTCGTCCATTTACTACACGCTGGTGCGCATGGCGCAGCCGTTCTCGCTGCGCTATCCGATGGTGGACGGGCAGGGAAACTTTGGCTCAGTGGACGGCGACCCGCCGGCGGCCATGCGTTACACCGAGTGCCGCATGGAGCGCATTGCCGGCGAGATGATGGCCGACATCGACATGGAGACCGTGGACTTTACGCCCAACTACGACGAGTCCACGTTCGAGCCCACGGTGCTGCCCACGCGCATTCCGAATCTGATCGTCAACGGCTCCAGCGGCATCGCGGTAGGCATGGCGACGAACATTCCGCCGCACAACCTGACTGAGGTTGTGAACGCGACCATTGAATTGCTGATGAACCCCGAGGCGGGCTTGGCCGAGGTGCTGAAGCACGTGCAGGGGCCGGACTTCCCGACCGGGGGCCTGCTCTACGGCAAGAGCGGCATTCCTGCCGCGTACAAAAGTGGCCGCGGCCGTTTCATGATGCGCGCCAAGGTGGCCACGGAAAATGTGACCAAGGAAAAACAGGCGATCATTGTCACCGAGATTCCTTACCAGGTGAACAAGTCCGTGCTGATCCAGCGCATTGCCGAGCTGGTGAACGACAAGATTGTGGACGACATCAGCGACGTGCGCGACGAGAGCGACCGCGACGGCATGCGCATCGTGATCGAACTCAAGCGCGGCGCACAGCCGGAGATTGTGCTCAACCAGCTCTACAAGAACACGCAGATGCAGGAAAGCTTCTCCATGATCTTTCTGGCGGTGCTGAACGGGCAGCCGCGGGAACTGGGTCTGGACCAGGCGATCCGCTGCTTTATCGATCACCGCAAGGACGTGGTGCAGCGGCGCACGGTCTTCCTGCTGCGCAAGGCCCGCGAGCGCGAGCACATTCTGGAAGGCTTGAAGATTGCGCTGGACAATCTCGACACGGTCATCAAAATCATTCGCGGTTCGGGCTCCAGGGCGGAAGCGCGCGAGAACCTGTACGCGTGGGGCAAGGGCACGGAGATTGTGATTACGCTGGACCGGGTGCGGCTGCCGCACGAGGAGAAGGGGCTCACGCTCCGGCAGATCGACGCCATCCTCGAGTTGCAACTGTACCGCCTGACCCAGCTCTCCATCGACGAACTGCTGAACGAGTTGAAGCAGGTGCTGGAGAAGATTGCCGAGTACGAATCGATCCTGGCCAGCGACGACAAGCTGCGCGCGGTGATTGTGAAGGAACTGGAAGAGGTTCGCGACAAGTACGGCGACGCGCGGCGGACGCTGATTGTGGACGAGAGCGCGGAGTTGCAGTTGGAAGACCTGATCGCCGACGAGCAGGTTGCGGTGACGGTGAGCCACCAGGGCTACCTGAAGCGCACGCCGATCAGCATCTACCGCCAGCAGCGGCGCGGCGGCACCGGGCGCACCGGCATGAAGACGCGCGAAGAAGATTTTGTTTCGCAGCTGATTGTGAACTCCACGCACGCATTTCTGCTGTGCTTTACCAACACCGGCCGGGTGTACTGGCTGAAGGTGTACGAGATTCCCGACGTGGGCGCGGCGGGCAAGGGCAAGTCCATGCAGAGCCTGCTGAACCTGCAGCCCGGAGAAAATGTGCGCACCATTCTGCCGGTGCGCGACCTGGAGGAAGAGGGCAAGTACATCTTCTTCGCCACGCGCAACGGGATCGTCAAGAAGACCCCGCTGAAGGACTTCAGCAACGTGATGGCGCGCGGCATCATCGCCATTGCCATCGACAAGGACGACGACCTGATCGACGCGCGCATCACCGACGGCAAGCAGACCATCTTCCTGGCCACGCGCGAGGGCATGGCGATTCGCTTCGAGGAGCATTACGATCCGGACGGCAACGGCGCAGGCCTTCGCCCCATGGGCCGCAATGCCGCCGGAAACAAAGGCATTTCGCTCAAGAAGAACGACCAGGTGATTGGCGTGGCCATTACCGACTCCGACGAAACGCGGGATCAGAATCGCGACGAGTGCGCCGCTAGCCTGGGCATGACTCCCAAGCTTGTGAGCCTGCGCGCGGCACTGGCAGCGGCGAAGGAAGCCCTGCAAAAGGCACGCGAGGATAAGAGAAACGGGCCGGTGGGCGACGAAGCGCTGAAGGCCGCGGAAAAGGCCGCGGAGAAGGACGTCGACCATGCCTACAAGGCGCTGAAGGCTTTGGACGAACGCCTGGGGGTCAGCAAATTCCTCATCCTTACGGTCACGGAGAACGGCTTCGGCAAGCGCACGGATATCGACGAGTATCGCCTGACGGCGCGCGCGGCGCAGGGCGTGACCAACCTGAAGGCAACCGCCAAGGTGGGCAAGTCTGCTTCCATTCTGCTGGTGGATGAAACCTCGGAGTTGATGGTCATCAGCCAGTTCGGCAAGATCATCCGCATCGACACTAACGGCATCCGGGCAGCGGGGCGCTCCACGCAAGGCGTGCGCCTGTTGAACCTGGAGCCGGACGACAAGGTGGCAGCGGCGGTGATCATTCCGCCGGAGGAACTGAAGGACGACGAGCCTACGCTGTTGCAGTAGGGCTGCGCGTCCGGCGAACCCCTGGTCTCGAACTCGGGACCAGGGGTTTTGCGTTAGTCCGGGAACCGGCCTTGATTGGATGTGCGTGAGGCGCTACACTTAACGCATGATCAAGAGCTTCCGGTACGCGGGAATTGAGAAATTCTTCAAGACCGGGAGCAAGGCAGGAATTCAATCTGCTCATGCCGCGAAGCTCTCCGTTCAGCTTTATGCTCTTGATGCGGCAAAATCGCCTTCCGACCTGCGTACGCCGGGATGGCGCTTGCATTCACTATCGGGCAGTCTGAAAGACCATTGGTCCATTCGAGTCAGCGGCAATTGGCGACTCACTTTCAGATTCGACGGAGAAAACGCAATTCTCGTTGACTATCAGGACTATCACGGGAGTTAATACCATGACGCAAATGTACAATCCGCCTCATCCCGGCAAGGTATTGCGCGAATACCTTGGAGAAATCGACGTAACGACCGCTGCCAGGCGCCTGCACGTCTCGCGCACCACGCTTTCGCGCATTCTGAACGGCGCGTCGGGGATATCGGCAGATATGTCGTTGCGCCTGTCAGACGCGCTCGGGACCCACGCCAGCTTTTGGTACGATATGCAGGCTGGTTACGATATGTGGCAAGCATCGCATAAGAAGCGGCCGAAGATTGTACGTTTCGACGTTGCGGCGTAGGGATGGGTTCCCCGGCGTATTGAACCTGGAGCCGGACGACAAGGTGGCCGCGGCGGTGATCATTCCGCCGAAGGAACTGAAGGACGACGAGCCTACGCTGTTGCAGTAAGACGGGTTTTATTCCGCTAATTCAGGACGAACTGCTTGTTCGCCCTGAATTAGCGGCAACGCAGATCGGCCGGAATGTCCAGGCCGACGACGATGGCGTCGTAGGGACCTCCGCCGTAGCCGGGCTGGATTTGCGTACGCTTCTGCTGAAGGTTTGTGGATGAGGAAAGGCCGGAGGAATAAATTCTTCCGTTGCCGATGGCAAGTCCTTCCAGAATGTCGTGGCCGTTTCCGCCCACGTACGAGCCGTAGCAGAGTTCGGAGCCGTCGGGCGAGAGAGCCGCGAGAAACCCGTCAAAGTCTCCGCCGCCGTTGGTTGCCTGCGTTGGATAGCGCGTGGGCATATCCGTGGAATTGGTCATGCCGTTGAACCAGACGCGTCCTGCCTTGTCCACCGCAAGGCTTCCCCCCAGAGACTGATCCGAGTTTGCGCCGGAGCCTCCGTAGTAGGTGGACCAGAGAATCCGCCGACCGTCGCTGCTGAGCCTGGTAACGAACGCATCAACGGAGCCGCGCCGATGCGGTTGGAATGCGGCCGGCGTGGTGGGATAGTCAGTTGAGTCAGTGACGCCGGAGACGATGGGATTGCCCGCTGAATCAAGCGACAAAGCGTATGCTCCGTCCATCTTCGAACCGCCGAGGTAAGTCGAGAACTGCAGACTCCAATCGGAGATGCGCAGCTTCACCAGAAACGCGTCGACTGCACCTCCGAATCGAGTCTGCACTGCATTCTTCATTGGAAAGTCGGGAGATGTTGTATAGCCGGCAGCAAGAAGATTGCCGGAGCGATCGAGAGCCATGCCGGTTATGTTGTCCCGGTACTTTCCACCCAGCACCACCGTCTTCAGGCTGTTGGGGTCGCCGGGGCGGAGTTGGGCGATGAAGGCATCCGGCCTGCCGCCGGGCCCGTATTGCGCCATGCGCGCACCAGGAAAGTCCGCCGACCAGGTCGCGCCTCCAATAAAAACGGCGCCATCGTCTGCGATGGCCAGGGCAGTTGCTTCATCATTCCTGGAGCCGCCCAGCAGCGTGGAATAAACGATTTTTCCTTGGAAATCCAGTTTCAGCAGAAACACATCGCGATCCGGGCCGCCGAAGCGCCGCTGCACGGCATCGGGCGTGGTGGGAAAGTCCGCGGACCGGGTGGAACCGAGGACAAAAATGGAACCATCCCGGGCTACGGAAAGATCGCCCGCGGCGTCCCAGGCGCTTCCACCAGTGCGCGTGGCCCATACCAATCTACCGGTGCGCGCCTCAATCTTGACCACGACGGCATCCATGGAGCCGCCGGATTGGGGCGCCGCTTTCAAGGGCAGATGCGGAAAGTCCGGCGAGTCCGAGTGGCATCCGAGGTAGATGTCGCCCGCGCTGTCCAACGCGATGCCGTCGCAGTCGTCCGTACCCGATCCGCCGAGATAGGCAACCATGGCGGTTTTCTGCGGATTGGCCGCAGCGGCCGCAAGAAACACGAGACATATGCCGACAGCGAGGCGCATGCCGTCAATGTAGCAGGAAAATGGGCGCAACACTGCCCGGTAGCACACTTGTGAGGATTGCCGGAGTCTTACCTACCGCAACCGGGTGCCCCAGGTCTCGCTTCTGAGACATGGGAGCGATTCGGCCGATCAGTCGCTCTTCTCCGGGTTGGCCTGACGAATCGCTTCCACGTCCGCCAGATCCTGCAATCGTCCCGACTCCAGCTTGTTTTGGATCAGGTGCTCGGCAGAGACAACATGCACCGGCACGCCCTCGATAGATAGCTCTTCGCGATAGGGCCACGCCTCGTCAAAATCGACTCCGTCGATTGACTGCAGAATGTCGGCGCGCGCCGGCGTGTTGCCCAGTTGAAAAACAGACGTCGGATTGTCGCGGAAATCAGCCGGTGTCAGCCCGGCGAGCGGCGCTCCAAACTCAGCAAGGGCGCGAAAAACTGCCTCGCTGTTCTTCACTCCTGAGCGGATGAAGAGATCGATATCTTTCGTGGATCGGGGCTCGGAGTAAAAACCAACCGCCCACCCTCCGACGACCAGATATTCAACCCCGTGTGCGTTGAACGCGAGTAAGAGTTGCTTCAGATCTTCGGGTAGGATCATACTGGACTCCCTTGAAGGCGTAAGCCGCTGCGGTCGCTTCCCATACCGCCAGGAACCGCTCCTCCGCCGGACGGCTCCGCCAATAGCGGTAGGTTTCGGCCTTCTGCTCCGCGTGGCTTGAGAATTTGCGGATGGTTTTATCCATTGCTCAGAATCCCTGTTCTATGTTCATTTTATCTACTCTTCACAATTGCAGCACACAAATTCATATCGTCCAGTCCTCGACAATCAGCCTTTTGACCCGATCGAACTCGCGCGTATTCGCCGTCACCAGAATCAGATTCCTGGCAAACGCCTGACCGGCGATCAGCGTGTCGTACTCACCGATGCGCTGGCCCTCGCCTTCCAGTGCGGCGCGAATCTCCCCGGCGGCCTGGGCATCGTTCACGGAATAATCAAGCACCGCAACAGCGCGGTCCAGAAAAGCCGTAAGCCGATTGGCATTTTGAGCGACGCGGGCACTCTTGGCGACGCCATACCAAAGCTCATGAGCAACAATCGATGAGGTTACAAGAGCTTCCCCGCGGCGAACCGCCTGCGCTGACCGCGCACGAACCTGGGGTGAGGTTCCATTGATCAGCGCGATGCAGACATTTGTATCGAGCAGGTAGTTCACTTGAAATACTCACGAATGGGCGCGAGGTTCTGTTTGCGGCCCTCGGGAAAAATCGGATCTGCTCCCATTGCGTCCATCCGTGCAAACAACTCTTCCATCGACTCCATCTTTGCATCCGGAACCGGCTCCAGCAGGACGCCCGCGCCCATGCGGGATACGCGCACACGGTCACCCTCGAAGCGGAACTCCTTGGGCAGGCGCACAGCCTGGCTGCGGCCGTTCCAGAACAGCTTGGCGTCAGTGTGCTTCGGATCGGTCCGGCTGTCGATGGCCATAGCGCCCTCCCCTCTTGATATATGGCAATAGTATATACCATTTTCTACTGGCAGCGCGTTTGCGGCTGCGGCCATTTTGGACCCGTTACGATAAGGAAGCGGACATGCATCAATACGCCCGCAAATTCCTGAGCAATGAAGGGGCAAGCGGAACGATGCCGGCAACTGGAGCCAAGCCGTTGGGCACGAAGGACGAGGCAGGCGCGGCGCAGGCTGTGCAGCAGATGTTTGACGCGATTGCGCCCCGCTACGACCTGCTAAACCACGTGCTCTCAGCCAATGTGGACCGGCTGTGGTGGTGGCGGACGGCGCGGCGGTTCCGGCCCATCCTCGCCGCGCCCGATGCGGCGATTCTGGACATCTGCTGCGGCACCGGCGACATGACGATGGCCCTGCTGAAGCATCGCCCGCAGGGAGCGGGGCCGATTCTGGCGGCGGACTTTGCGCGGGGCATGCTGAGCCGCGGGGCCAAAAAGTTTGGCGGGCCGGGCGTGGGCGGGCGCAAGGCTGGAGCGCCGTACGCCATCGCGCTGGAAGCCGATGCGCTGCACCTGCCGCTGCAGTCCGAGTCGCTGGACCTGATTGTGACCGCGTTCGGCTTCAGAAATCTGGCCAACTACGAGGCGGGGCTGAGGGAGTTCAACCGGGTGCTGAAGCCGGGCGGGCAGTTGGGGATTCTGGACTTCAGCGAGCCGGGAGGATTGCTGGGCAAGGCCTACGCGGTCTACTTCCGGCGAGTGCTGCCGGCCATCGGGCGGGCCATTTGCGGCAAGGATGGGCCTTATAACTACCTACCCGCTTCGGTGGGGAGTTTTCCGCAGCCAGCGGAGATGCTGGAGTTGATGCGGGCGACCGGGTATGCGGAGTGCGCCTGGCAGCCTTATACGTTCGGGATTTCCGGGTTGTACACGGCCAAGCGCAGCGCGTAACGGCATTTTCCGGAAATTACGCCGCCCTATCCAAGTCCGGGAGGGCCGCGGCTGGCTCAACTCCATTGACGAAGGTCTGCCGTTGGGGACCCTGTCCTGATGGCCGCGCCAGCTTGAATTCAACGACTTCACAGGTTGCGGAAAAAGTCCGTTTTCCAAGCCAAAAGCCCGAAAAGCATACCTCAGGGGCTAAAGCCCGCGTTGATTCCATTGCCGTCACGCCGGGACTAAAGTCCCGGCCTACCACACGTACGAATTATTCCGCAAGCTGTTTAGTCAACCTGGTTTCAGAAAATGCGTTAGCCTAAGAGCCTGATGACTTCCACCGTCTCCAATCCGCCGGTTCTGGCATTGTCGGGATTTTCCGCAGCCAAGCGGCGCGTGGCCATGCACTCCATGCTGGCGGCGGCGGCGATGACGCTGCTGAAGCTGGCGGCGGGGCTGCTGTCCGGGTCGCTGGGCGTGCTTTCGGACGCGGCGCACTCCGGGCTGGACCTGGTGGGCGCGGCGCTGACGTTCTTTTCCGTGCGCGTGAGCGACAAGCCGGCCGACGAAGACCACACCTACGGCCACGGCAAGGTGGAAAACCTCTCCTCCTTCAGCGAAGTCATCCTGATGGCCGTTTCCAGCGGATGGATTATCTGGGAGGCGGTGGAACGGACGCTGCACCACAGAGTGGAGCTGCGCCACTCGGTGTGGCCGGTGCTGGTGGTGATGAGTTCGATCGGAGTGGACTTCTGGCGTTCGCGGCAACTGCGGGCGGTGGCCAAGCAAACCGGATCGCCTGCGCTGGCGACCGATGCCTTCCACTTTGCCAGCGACATCTGGTCGTCGGTGGCCGTTCTGTGCGGGCTGGGCGCCAGTTGGGTGGGCATGCGCTTCGGGATCGGCGTGTTGCGCTATGCGGACCCGCTGGCGGCGGTGGTGGTTTCGCTGATGATTCTGCGGCTTACCGTGCGTCTGGGCCACGAGGCGGTAGGCGTGCTGCTGGACGAGATTCCGGTGGAGACGCGGCGGCAGATTGTGAGCGAGGTGGAACGGGTTCCGGGCGTGCTGGCCGTGGAGCAGGCGCGGGTACGGCGCGCGGGCGCCGGCTACTTTGCCGACCTGACGCTGGCGCTGCCGCGGCGCTACACCTTTGAGCACACCGGGGGACTGGTAAAGGCGGCCACCGAAGCCGTGCACCGCGCGCTGCCCTCGGCCGACGTGGTGATCCACACTGTGCCCCGGGGGTCAAAAGCCGAGAGCATCTTTGACCGGGTGCGCGCGGTGGCGGCGCGTAACAACGTTTCAGTGCACGATCTGAGCGTGCAGTCGAACCGGGGACGGCTGCGCGTGGAATTGCACGTGGAACTGGACGAGACCATGCCGCTGTTGTCAGCGCACGGTTTTGTCAGCGCCATGGAGGCGGAGATTCTGCACGAGACGCCGGAGATTGATTCAGTGCTGACGCACATTGAAAGCGAGCCGGCCACCATTGAACAGCCGGAAGAATTGGTGGAGGAGAACCGCAAGATCGAACACGTGCTGCTGAATGTGGCGGCGCTGTTTCCGGAGATTGTGGACGTGCACGAGATTCTGGTGGGCCGCGCCGGCGACCACATCTATCTCTCCTGCCATTGCACGCTGCCGGACGAATTGTCGATGCAGCGGGTGCACCTGGTGATCACGGCGCTCGAAGACCGCTTCAAGCTGGAGTGTCCTGAGGTGCAGCGGGTCACAATCCATCCCGAGCCGATGACGGATAATTTGCGCTGAAATTGCGGAGGGCTCGCAGGATCGGCCTTTGGCTAGCGGGAGGCGGCTTTCTCTCTCAGGGCGCTTTGCACGATGTACGAGGAACGAGTAAGTCCCTTTGCGCGGGCGCGGCGGTCAATCTCTGCAATCTGGCTTTTGCGTGCGGTGATATTGATGCGGACGGTTCTTTCCGGCTCGCGGAGTTCGGTCAGGAAAGCGACTGCGCCTTTCATGGCGGGGTCGGCGCGCAAGTCATCGAGGGTGGAGGGCGAGGGAATCGCTTCGCCGTCCTCGCGCATGCCGGCTACGTGCAGGGCGAGGGCTTCGGCTGCCATGCTGCGCGCTTCCTCAAGACTGGAGCCTGCAGTGATGCAACCGGGAAAGTCAGGAAAACTCACGCCGTAATCCGAATTTTTGTCCTTGTGAAGGTAGGCGATGTATTCCATGGTTTCTCCCTTACGTGAGCTTGAGACCAGCTTGTTTTTCGATGCTCTTGAGGGTTCCTTTAGGGAAGTCTTTTTTGGGGAACGGCACCGTGACCCGGCCCGGCTTTACGGGATGCTGGAATTGCTTATGGCTGCCTGCCTGCGCAACCTCGAACCATCCGTCCTGTTGGAGCCTGCGGATGACTTCACGGCTATTCATCGCAGCGCATCCTTCCGTCATGAGAATACACACTTTGTATACACTCGGCAAGTATCTGCACTGCCTTCCTGGAGAGCCTATGATGGAGCACAGCGAATGGAAGCGCCGCGATATTTTCTAGTAAATCGTGGAGAATGGACACAGAGTTTTGTTCTACGCGGGAGCAATAGAGACTCGATATTGTTTTTCCCGAGGGTGAACCCGAACCATGAAGACCCGTGGAATCGTGAATTTCTTTCAGGTGGCGTCGGTGCTGATGCTGCTGGTGGCGGCGGCGCTGCTGGCGGCCATCACCACCATGCACTTTGCCATTCACGGGGCGGAGGTGCAGGTGCCGGCGCTGAAGGGAATGACCGTGGCCGATGCGCGCAGCGAGACGGCGGGGCTGGGGCTGAACCTGGACGTGGATAACCGCTACTACTCGGCGGACGTGGCTACCGGACATATTCTTTCGCAGTCTCCCGAGGCGGGAACGGTGGTGCGCCGGGAGTGGAGGGTGCGCGTTTCGGAGAGCCTGGGGCCGCAGAAGGTGGAAGTGCCGGACACGGTGGGCAAAGAGGAGCGGGTGGCGGCGCTGGAGTTGCGGCGCGAGGGCCTGGAAGTGGGCGTAACCGCGCATCTGCCCTACGCGAAAGCGGCTGAAGGCACGGTGCTGGCGCAGGACCCTCCGGCGCACGCACAGGGCATTGCGCGGCCCAGCATCAACCTGCTGGTGGCCGCGCCGGAAGACAATGCCGCCGACGGATTTGTAATGCCCGACCTGACCGGAATGACGCTGGCGAGCGCAGAGGGAGCGTTGGCCAAAGTGGGCATCAAATCGGCGGCTCCGCATTTTGTGGATGTGGCCGTGGGGCCGGTGGGCAGTGGGGGTGCAGCGCCCCGGATGCCGGTGAAGCCGGGCGCGGTGCTTGCGCAGCAGCCGGCCGCGGGCTTGCGCGTGGACCAGAGTACTCTGGTGAAGTTGACCGTGGCCAAGTAGCGGTGTTAGCGGAGTTAGCGGAATTAGCAAGGAAAGTTACGAGAGGAGAAAAGGCAAAATGGGATTGCAGGAAGATATAGAACGGGTGGCGCTGCAGGAACGTGAAATGGAGTTGCCGCAGCTGGATTCACAGGTGGCATGGGAACTGGGCACGCGCCTGCGGACCATGGCGCAGGAGCGCGGCTTGTCGATTGTGGCCGATGTGCGGCGTTTTGGACAGCCGCTGTTTTACATGGCGCTGGAGGGCACGACGCCGGACAACGTGGAGTGGGTGCGGCGCAAGAGCAACGTGGTAGCGCAGATGCACCGCAGCTCCTATGGCGTGCGCCTGGGCCTGCTGAAGAGCAAGGACACGCTGCTGAAGAAACAAGGGCTGCCGGTGATCGACTATGCCGAGCACGGCGGATCGTTTCCGCTGCGGGTGGCCGGCGCGGGCGTGGTGGGCAGCGTGACCGTCTCCGGCCTGGACGGGCGCGACGATCACGGGATGGCCGTGGAAGCGCTGTGCTTCCTGCTGGGTCGCGCCTATTCGGCGATCAGTTTGCCTGCCGAACAGGATTACGACCACTAAAAACCAGGAAAGAAACTAGCGTGGACCCGGAGGTCCACGCTACAGCCGGCCAGGAGGCCGGCGCTACAAATTCATTTCGCGGGGCAGACGGGCCGCGCTGATCCGCAGCCAGTCTGACCGGGATTTGCCGGTTCTTCCTTCTCCTGGGAACTAATTTGTGCGGCGTAGATGTGCCTGCGGCGGTTACACTGGTTGACGCAAAAGGAGGCACCCCGTGCAGACACGGATTCTGGGCACGACGATGCCCGTACTTGAAGTGCAGCTTGAGCCCAACGAGAGCGTGTATTCAGAGAGCGGAGAGCTCTCGTGGATGACGAGTTCGATTCAGATGAGTACCCGCACCCAGTTGGGCGGGGGCGGCGGGCTGTTGGGAGTGTTGAAGCGTGTTGCCGGCGGCGGAAGCCTGTTCATGACCGAGTACCGCGCCATGCAATACACCGGCGAGGTGGCGTTTGCCACCAAGGTGCCGGGGCACATTGTGCCGGTGGCGGTGGGCCCGGGAGCCGAATACATGGTGCACCGGCACGGGTTTCTGTGCGCCACGGACCAGGTTTCCATCGGCATGGGTTTTCAGCAGACGCTGGGCGCCGGGATCTTTGGCGGCAACGGATTTATGCTGCAGAAGGTGGGCGGGGCGGGAACGGCCTGGCTTGAGCTTTCAGGCGAGCTGATTATGAAGAACCTGGCTCCCGGCGAGTCGTTGCGGGTGCATCCCGGCCATGTGGGGGCATTTCAGGCGTCGGTGGGGTTCCAGATCACGCGGATTCCGGGGCTGAGGAACATGATGTTCGGCGGCGATGGAATTTTTCTGGCGATGCTGACGGGACCGGGAACGGTGTGGCTGCAAACGCTGCCGATATCGCGGCTGGCGCTCCAGATCTACGAGTACCTGCCCAAGCCGAAGAACAACGGATAGTTCAGGCGGGCGCTGCCGGGCACAGTGGCAGGGGCGATGCCGGACGGGATGAGCAGGATTGTGGTACACGTGTCTTTAGAGCATTTTCGATTCACATGTTGACGTTTTGAGATCGTGGAAGGTGGCTATTTCTTGAGGAAAAAGCCACTCGGCTTGCCGGATTCTGTAAAGAGCAGAATCGAAAATGCTGTAGCAGTTGAGTACGCGAGGAACAACACATGACCGCTTCTGCCGGCAACGCACGCACGCTGCGCAGCGACATCGTCTTCGCCTTTATCCTTGCCGTGGCATGCATCCTGGCGTGGCTTATCCGCGATGTGCTGGTGCTGCTCTACGTCAGCGCCCTGATTGCCGTGGTGGTGGGCCCGGTGGTGCGGTCCATTTCCCAGTTGGGCATTGGCAGCTGGCGCCCATTCAAGGGCACAGCCATTTTCTTTCTGCTGCTGGCGATGCTGGCCGCGGTGATCACCTTCGGCTTTCTGGCTTTGCCGCCGGTGGTCCGCGACCTGCAGGCGCTGGGCGCGGAGATGCCGACGCGCCTGCCAGCGCTGATGGAGAAGCTGCAACATCTTCCCTTTGCCAGCCAGTTGAATACCGACGAGATCAGCTCACGCATTGACGATTTCGCCAGCCAGAGCGTTACCTACCTGCTGCTCTCCATACGGGATTGGGCCGGCAAACTCTTCAATGTGGTCATGGGCTTCATCCTGACCGTGTACTTCATTCTGGAGGGCGAGCACGCCTACCGCTGGTTTCTTTCGTTTTTCCCGCCCGCAAGCCGCGACCGTTTGGACAAGACTCTGCAACGGGCGGAGATCCGGATGGGAAAATGGCTGCTGGGCCAGGGCAGCCTGATGCTGATTCTGGGAGTGATCAGCACCACGGTCTATCTTTGCCTGCACATTCGCTATGCGTATGCGCTGGGGCTGCTGACCGGGTTATTCAACATCATTCCCGTGCTGGGCGCGGCTATCTGCGTAGCGCTGGCGCTGCTGGTGGCGGCCCTTGACTCCTGGGGCCGCGTGGTAGGCGTTGCCATCTTTTACCTGATCTATCTGAACGTTGAAAACGCCTATCTGACGCCGCGCATCATGCAGCGCAGCGTAAACCTGCCGGGGCTGGCAATCCTGGTGGCCCTGCTGCTGGGCTCGGCGCTGGAAGGCGTTGTGGGGGCCATGGTTTCAGTTCCCACCGCGGTACTGGTGGCCGTGCTGCTGGACGAATACCTGGTGAACAAGAACGCAGCGGCGTGAAGTTAGCTGCGGGCTCTATCTTCCCGCCTGCACGGCGGCGTCTACCGCCGATCGCATCACTCCGCAATCGGAAAAGAAACGGACGAGGCTTGCGGTGAGCGGCTCCCGGGGGCCGGCAACCGGCTCCGAAGCGCCCGGACGGGCCGGCGGCGGGGCTTGCGCCATCTTGAGCTCGCCGGTTCCCTGCCCGTCGAGGATGAGGGCGGCAAGTTTGCGGGCCAGGTTGAGCGGGAAGCTTTCCGCCACAAAGACCAGCTTGCCGCGGGTGGTGATCACGACCGGCCCTTCATCGGTGGTGAAAACCTGTTCGGTGGCGCCGGCGGACAAATCGGCGGTTTGCGCAACCGGATCCAGCTTGAGGCCGGAGTATTTGCGGCCCAGGCTGTCAGCGTAGAGCTGCGCGAAGGACTGCGCGGTGGAGTCGTTTTTCCAGGCCGAAAGGTAGAAGACGGCGAGGGATTTGGTGCTGGCCTGCGCGGCATCGGTTTTGGCGCTGAGTTGCTGGCCGGCCCAGTAGATGCCGCCGTTCCAGGCGGACGTGAATCTGCGCGCGGCGGAGTCGCCGCCGAACAGCTCGGCCAGGATGTGCAGGTCCAACTGGCCTATCTGGCCAATGTCGTAAGGCTTGTAGAGCTTGTCCACCAGGGGATGAATGTCAGGCAGCAGGGGCAGGGCGGGAACGTGCTTTTTCTCGTATTCGCGGGGGTTGATGATCTCCCAGCTGGAGGTGGGCGGCCGGTCCAGAGCGCCGGCAAAGGCCGCGGTCTGGCCCTGGTCCATCCACACATCCTGCTCAAAACTGAGGCCCTCGCGATAGGGGAAGAGCATGGACTCAGAAAGCAAGAGGGGGGCGCGGGCCAGCACCGGCGTGTCTTCCGAGCCGGACATCTGCTGCTTGAGTACGTCGATGATCTCGGGATTCTTGACCAGGCTCTTGCCCAGGGGCTTGAGCACGTAGTCCATCATGACGGCTGTGGCCTGGCCCTCCGCCACGGCATCGCGCGCCGTGTCCATTTCATCCCTGGCCAGGTGGTCGGAGTCGCCGGAGGCGTTGAGGGAGACGTCTTCCGGGGTCTGCTGGTCCCACTTTTCCAGGTCGGCGTGCTGATCCTGAAGGGCGTGGGTCAGCTCATGGGCCAGCACCGGCTTCTGCTCTTCGATGTCCACCCAGTCCAGCATGTTGACGGTCTTGGTTTTGGTGTCGTAATAGGCCTCGATCTGCTCCTTGAGCAGCGCCAGCAGAAAGGGCTTGAGCTCAAAGTCGCGGTCGATGAGGCCGAATTTTTTGAGGACGATTTCGTCTTTCTGCAGGCGTTTTGCGCCTTCGTCCTCTTCGAATTTCTGCTTGATATAGCTTTCCACGGCGGCCCGGGTGGTGATCTGGCGCTTGACCGTGCTCTTGATGGGCAATCCGGTCTCGTCGGAGGAGAACTTGATGAGCTCATCGACGAGCGAGAAGAGCTTATTGGCCTGCTCGGGAGTGATGTGGGTGGCGGCTTTGCCGGAATCCGGAGATTGAGCCGGCTGCTGCTGGGCCGTCTGCTGCGCCAGGGCCGCTGTTGCCGCCAAAAGGCAGAAAGCTGCGACCCATGCCCGCCCGCGTACCGCCCATCCCACTCGTGGTTGCTGCTTGCTCATCCAATCTCCTTAGAGCGAAACCAGGGTTACCATGTTCTGTTCAGTTTTGTGCTAGGTTGCCGCTCCCTGATGGTCGCGTCAACCTGGGCCCCACGCATTCGGGATACAGCTACCCTGGTTTCGCTATAGCCACCCTGGAACTCAGGGTCCGGATTCCAGGGTTCCGGCCGGTGCGGCTCTATCCTCTTCCAAGGCTATAATCAGGAAGCGGTCCAGCGCGAGGTTTCGACCTAAAAACTGCGCCAAACCGAGGATAAGCTCCCCTATGACTGAAACCAAGCTTGCCGTAACCATCCAGGCCACAGCGCTGTCCGAGCTGCTTAAATCCGCCGCCAAGCCGCATCAACTTGCCACCAGTGAACTTTGCCCCTATCGGGGCGTGCTGACTCCACGGAAGTTTGACGCGCCAGAGGCGGAAACAGAGGCACTGGCAACCGGAGCCGCGATTCACGATCTGGGCTGGCTGCGGCGCGTGGCGGTGCGGGGAGAAGACCGCTTCCGCTGGCTCAGCGGCATGGTCACCAACACGGTAAACGATCTGTTTCCGAATTCCGGCGCGTGGAACCTGGTTTTGAACGCGCAGGGCCGCATCCAGGGCGACCTGATGGTGTGGCGGGGACACGAGGAGCAGTCCCCGCTACGGCGCAATCCCGATGCCGCCAGCCCGAAGAGCGCGGACCCCTTGCTGGGGACGCCGTTTGCCGGGGAATCCGAACTGGAACTGGTGATCGCGGCCGATCAGTACGACAAATTGCTGGCCCACTTGAACCACTTCATCATCATGGACGATGTGGAACTGGTTCCGCTGGATGCGGTGACGCCGGGCGAGGCGGGGTCGGAGACGGCGGTCGGGCTTTCCGGTCCGCTGGCCGACGCCGTGCTGGAGCGGGTGGGCTTACCCGTCCTTCCGCAGGCTCTGTCGGGAACCAACGTGGAGTGGAACGGGTGGAACCTGAGGATTCTGCGCGGCTACGGCGTGCTGGCGCCGCACTATGAGTTTTATCTGCCGTCCACGGGGCTGGCGAAACTGTGGTCGTGCCTGCGCGCGGCCGGGGGTGTCCCGGTGGGAAGCGCCGCGCTGGAGACATTCCGCATTGCCGAAGGGATTCCGGTGTACGGCATCGATATCGCCGAGCGCGACCTGGCGCAGGAGACCTCGCAGTTGCGGGCGCTGCACTTTAACAAAGGCTGCTACCTGGGACAGGAGATTGTGGAGCGCATCCACGCGCGCGGCAGCGTGCACAGGCATCTGCGGCATCTTGAACTGACCGGACCGGTGCCGGCCGCCGGAACGGAATTGGCCCAGTACAGCGGGGCTGCCGCCGGACAGATTACCAGCGCGGCCGAGTTGCCGCTGGCCAACAACCATCGCATCTTTGCGCTGGGCATGATCCGCGGCGAAGCAGCAATTCGCAGTCAATCCTTTACTTACAGCGCCGGTACGGCCACGGGCACAGCCCGCATTCTGGCCGCGCCGCCCAGCCTGGCTCCGAGTAAGTGAATCAACCAGCAAGTCAGATAGGACATCCTGAATTATGAGCGATACCCCCAAATTTACCGTCATTGACCGCCGCAAGTTCAAGGCGGAGGAAGAACAAGAGAGCGCGCAGTCGACCGCGACTGAGCCGGGCACCCCGGCCGAACCCAAGACCGGGCCGGTTGAGCCCAGCGCCGGACCACGGCTGGTGGTGACGGAGAGCCGGCACGAGTCTAAAAGCGAGCCTGCCGCGGCAGAAGTTCCCGAGGAAGCAACGGGGCCGGAGATGCCTCCCCCGCCGACCGCCGAGGAGAGCCGGGAGCAGAAAGTAGCCTATGACGCCGCCGCACAGCGGCTGGAGGAACTGATCCGGGCGCAGAATCCCGCCATGGGCGCGCAACCGCCGGTTGGTTTCGAGCACCTGGTGCAGCAGTTTTACGTATCCGCCATGATTCAGATGGGCGCGGGAACGCAGGAGGGCCAGAGGCCGCGCGTGGATATTCTGGGCGCGCGCACCACCATTGACCTGCTGGGCGTGCTGGCCGAGAAGACCCGCGGCAACCTGACCGAAGCCGAGGACCGGACGCTGCAAACAGTCCTGTTTGAGGTGCGCATGGCGTTCATGGAGCTGACCAGCATGATCAGCCTGCAGGGCATGCAGCCGCCTCAGCCGCCTCAGCCGGGAAAGCGCTAGAACCGGGCATCTGCGATTGGTTTCTACGGGAGCTTATGGAAGGCCGGCTGACATTTCTTGGGACGGGAACATCGATGGGGGTTCCGACGCTGGGCTGCGATTGCGCCGTCTGCACCTCCACGGACCCGCATGACAAGCGGCTGCGGCCCTCGCTGCTGCTGCGCTGGCAGCAGGACGGGCAGGACGGCAGCCACGAGCGCGTGGTGGTGATCGATACCGGCCCCGACTTCCGCGAGCAGGCCCTGCGCAACAATCTGACGCGCGTGGATGCGGTGCTGTATACCCACGCGCACGCCGACCACATCCTGGGCCTGGACGATCTGCGGCCGCTCAGCTTCAGGGTCTTCCGCGAGGGCGCGCCGATTCCGCTGTACGCCTCGGCGGAGACAGCTGCGGTTCTGGAGCAGATCTTCGATTACACGTTTTCGCCGCAGGCCACCTATCCCAACCGCGCCCGGGTGCAGTTGCAGCCGCTGCTGGAGCGCAACCCGGTGCACGGCGTGGAGTTCGTGCGGGTTCCGGTGATGCACGGGGATATGGAGATTGCGGGATTTCGTTTTGGGCGCGTGGCCTACCTGACCGACGTGAGCGACATTCCGGAGAGCAGCTTTGCGCTGCTGGAGGGGCTGGACCACCTGGTGCTCTCCGCGCTGCGCTACAAACCCCACCCCAACCACTCCACGGTGGCGCAGGCGCTGGCCTGGACAGAACGCATTGGCGCCCGCCAGACCTGGTTCACCCACATTGCCCACGATCTTGGCCACGAGGCGACCAACCGCACCTTGCCGGCCGGCGTCAGCCTGGCCCATGACGGGCTGACCCTGCCCGTCAGTCTGGGGCCAGTGACACAGTGAGCGATCAATCAGCACAGAAGATGCAGGTCTACCGCTCGCTTGAGGAGATCCCGGCCGGATTTGGCCCCTCGGTAGCCTCCATCGGCAACTTCGACGGTGTGCACGCAGGCCATCGCGAGATTCTCTCCGCTGTGGTGGCGGAAGCGCGGGCACTGGAAACGCCGGGCCAGACCGTGCGCTCCGTCGCCATCACCTTCGATCCGCATCCCGAACAGTTTCTGCGCCCTGCCGGCGCGCCCCGGCTGCTGACGCCCATGGATGAACGCGTGCGCCTGCTGGCGGAGACGGGCATTGACGCCGTGCTGATCCTACCGTTTGACGCGGCGCTCGCCGGCCTGAGCGCAAAGGATTTTGTGCGCACCATTCTGGTGGAGGCGCTGGGCATGCGCGGCCTGCACGAGGGCGATAACTTCCGCTTCGGCCATCGCGCGCGCGCCGGCGTGGAGCAACTGCAGAAGTTCGGCGCGGGTTTCGGCTTTGCCGTCCATGTGCATGATCCGGTCGAGGTGCACGGCATGGAGGTATCCAGCTCGGCCATCCGGACGCTGCTGGCCGCCGGAGACGTGCGCCGGGCACGCTGGTTGCTGGGCCGCCCGTTCGAGGTGCGCTCCTCGCCGGCGCGGGGCCGCGGCATAGGCACGCGGCTGCTGGTTCCCACCGTGAACCTGGCGCCGTATGAAGGATTGCTGCCGGCTTTCGGCGTGTATGTCACGCGGCTCACAATCGACGGACGCCGCTTTCAGGCGGTGACCAACGTAGGCAACCGGCCTACTTTTGGCGAGGCCTCGTTTGCCGTCGAGTCGTACATTCTGGACTTTGAGCCGGTGGACCTGGACGAGCAGACGCCGCTGGTGCTGGAGTTCCTGCTGCGCCTGCGCGGCGAAGTCGAGTGGCCTTCTCCCGAGGCGTTGAAGACGCAAATCTTCAAGGATGTGGCGCGGGCAAAGCGGTATTTCCGGCTGGCGAAGCAGGGTTAGATCTATCGCTGCTGTTGCGCTTTGCGAGTGCAAAGTTGGCTTACCTGCGGCACCGCGGCAAAGCGGCCGTTCATTGCACCTCGACGCCATCCACCAGCACCGTCTCAATTTGCAGGCTCTGGTTTTGCGGGTCCAGCGCGAAGCGGAGCAGGTCGGCTTTTTCTCCCAGGCGGAGCAGCCCACGGCGGCCTGCCTGGCGGCCGGGAATCTCCGTCGCCATGCGGATTGCATCGCCCAGCCCGCAGACGCCGGAGACGGTTGCCCAGGCGACGCCATCTTTGAGCGGACGCACCGCGCCGGCAAGAATGTCGGTTCCGGCAACGCTGGCCCGGCCGTTCGCGTTCAGCTCCACGCGGCCGCCGACCGGCGTGTCGTAAATGCCGGGAGACATGCCGGCGAGCGCAACAGCATCCGAGATGAGAATGCTGCGCTCGATCCCCTTGGCGCGCAGCATGGCTTTCAGCGTGTCCGCGGGCAGGTGGTGGCCGTCTGCAATGAAGGTTGCGGTCAGGCGCTCGTCCGCCAGTTGCGCCCAGATCGGGTTGGGATGCCGGGGCAGCATGAGCGCAATTCCATTGCCCAGGTGCGTGGACAGCGAGGCTCCGGCAGCGGCGGCGGCATGGATCTGATGCGGCGCGGCATGGGTGTGCCCGATGGCCACGCGCACTCCCTTGCCGGCCAGCGCGGCAATGTACTCCGCCGCATCTTCCCAGTGCGGCGAGATGGTCACCGTCCCCACAAGGTCGCCGGAAGCAGCCTGCCAGCGCGCAAATTCATCCAGGCTGGGAGGGCGAATCCACGCGCGCGGATGGGCTCCACGCGCGCCGTCCTCTGGCGAGATGTGCGGCCCTTCGACATGGACAAAAGGAATGGCGTAGGCGACCTGCGCGCTGGCCTGGCGGGCGCTGGCAATGGCGCGCAGTGCGCGGACAATGCTCTCTTCCGGCGCGGAGATGAGGGTGGGAATAAACGTGGTAACGCCGGTTGAGAGCATCTGCCGCGCAAGCGCGAGCACGACATCCGGATCGATCGCGTCCGCATTGAGATCGCAGCCGCCGTACCCGTTCACTTGCAGGTCAATCAAGCCGGGCGCAAGCCAGCGAGCCTCGTCTTCGGGGCCGGGGTCGATGGCCCGGATGCGGCCATCCTCCACGGTGACGCAGAGGGGCTGGGCGGTGATGGTGTTGCGGCCTGTCAGCGTGCGAGAACTCATAGCGGCGGCTCCCGGTCCATCGCTTCGCGGCACGCCAAATCGCTGGTTGATCGATTCCGGCATCGAGGCCCGGCTGGGCTGCGTAGCGCGCGAAACACGATTATAGAGCGGTTCTCAAATCGCTAGCGCTGTGCGGACATCTCATCCAGATTCGCCGCGGAGTCCGGGTCAAGATACAGGGTTGCATCCGGATGCGTGCGGAGAATCGTAGCCGGACAAAGCGTGGCAACCGGCTCAGTCAGCGTGCGCCGGACGATGTGCGCCTTGCGTTTTCCGGGAATGCTGAGAATGAGTTTGGGAATGCGGAACAGCGCGGGGATGGTGACGGTGATGGCGTTAGCCGGCACTTCCACGATGCTATCGAACCAGCCTTCTGCCGTCTGTTGCTGGCGGCAGGTTCCGTCCAGCGTCACAATCTTCACGTCAGCGGGATCGTTGAAGGCCGCCTCCGCGGGATCGTTGAAGGCCAGGTGCCCGTTTTCTCCAATGCCCAGCAGGCACAGGCGGGGAGCGGCGGCGCGGAGTTTGCCGGCATAGTCGCGGCACACCGCGGTAGGATCGGGAGAACTGCCATTGATCTCATGGAACGCGCGCATAGCCACGCGGGAGGTGAGATTTTCCCTCAGATACCGCCGGAAGGACGCGCGGTGGTCTTCATCGATGCCCACATATTCGTCCATGTGAAAGCCCTCGACCCGGTCCCAGGGAAGACCGGGAAGGCCAACCAGGGCTTGCAGTGTATCCAGTTGCGAAGCGCCCGTAGCAAAGACCACGCCGATATTGTCCAACTCGGCAGCCAGTTGAAGCAGGCATTGGGCGGCGGCATCTGCAGCGGCTTTGCCCGCCGATGCGCGGTCGGGGTGAACCTCAACCTTGAGTCGATCCACATGAAAACGGAGTATATCCATAAGAGCGAGGGCCATGCCTTTCTTGCTGTGGTGCTGTAAGTGCGGCTGCTTTTCGTTAGACGAAACCACTGGGGACCGGGCCGCGCGGTGCATCCATGGTAGACGATATGAGACGGACACAAGCTGCGCCTGCAGGTGCCACAAAAGGTTCTCCCTGATTCTTCGCTGAGGCTGACTGCGGACCGAAGCAAATGGATTCCCATTGCGCCGCATACGCGATAAAATTCTGGTGTCAGACCATGCTGAACCGTTCCGCAACCCGAATCTCATCGACGCCCCTGCTGAAGCGCTTTCGCCGCGGGCGGCCCCATCGCGGACGCGCCACTTCCCGCTAAGACCTTCATCTCTGTCGATTCACGGCCCCCAGGCACGGAAAACAACCTGCGGCGCCCATCTCTACATGCCGGTGTCCCCGGCTAGAATTTGAGAGTGTATTCGCCTGTGCGCGGATAGAAAGGTTTCCCCGATGAACAGCTTTGCCAGCCGGGCCACACTTACCTCCGGCAACAGTTCCTATACGATCTACCGCCTTCCGGCGCTTGAGGCGCGGGGGTTCAACCTGGGACGCCTGCCCTTCAGCCTGAAGATTCTGCTGGAAAACCTGCTGCGGCGGGAAGATGGCGTGAATGTGACCGCCGCGGACATTGAGTTTCTGGCCAGGTGGGAAGCCAAGGCCGAGCCCAGCCGGGAGATTGCCTACATGCCGGCGCGGGTGCTGATGCAGGACTTTACCGGCGTGCCGGCGGTGGTGGATCTGGCCGCGATGCGCGACGCCATCAAGACGCTGGGCGGCGATCCGGAGCGGGTGAATCCGCTGGTGCCGGCCGAGCTGGTCATCGATCACTCGGTGCAGGTGGACGAGTTCGGCGCGGCGGGCGCGCTAGCGGCCAATACCCTGCTGGAGTTCCAACGCAACCGCGAGCGCTATGCCTTTTTAAAGTGGGGCCAGACGGCCTTCCGCGACTTCAGCGCCGTGCCGCCGGGCATGGGCATTTGCCACCAGGTGAACCTGGAATACCTGGCGCGCGTGGTGTTTACGCGCGAGGGTGTGGCTTATCCCGACACGGTGGTTGGCACCGACTCACACACCACGATGATTAATGGCCTGGGCGTGCTGGGCTGGGGCGTGGGCGGCATTGAGGCCGAGGCGGCGATGCTGGGGCAGGCGGTTTCCATGCTGGTGCCGCAGGTGGTGGGCTTCAAGCTGACCGGCAAGCTCAGGGAGGGCGCTACGGCGACGGACCTGGTGCTGACCGTGACCCAGGCGCTGCGCAAGCTGGGCGTCGTGGGCAAGTTCGTTGAATTCTACGGGCCGGGAATTGCGGAGCTGCCGCTGGCCGATCGCGCCACCATCAGCAACATGGCTCCGGAGTACGGCGCGACCTGCGGCATCTTCCCCGTGGATGCGGAGACGTTGCGCTACCTGCGCCTGACCGGTCGCAGCGAGGAGCAGATTGCGCTGGTCGAGGCCTATTACAAGGAGCAGGGCCTGTTCCACACCGCCGGCTCGCCGGTGGCCGAGTACACGCAGACACTGGAACTGGATTTGGGCGCGGTGGAACCCAGCGTGGCCGGACCCAAGAGGCCCCAGGACCGCGTTCTGCTGAAGGACGCGGCGGCCAGCTTTGCCCAGCAACTGCCCGCGCTGCTGGCGCCCACGGCCAAGCCGCTGGGCACGCGCACCGCGGCGGCATGGAAGCGCGAGGCGGTGACGGATGCGGGACTGGCCGACAAGGTTCCCGTGCATTTGACCACGACGGTGAAGGAGCGCTTCGGGGTTGATCCCGACACGTATCTGGACCACGGCTCAGTGGTGATTGCGGCCATTACCAGTTGCACTAACACGTCGAACCCCTCGGTGATGATTGCGGCGGGAATACTGGCTAAAAAGGCCGTGGAAAAAGGCCTGACTGTTCCGCCGTGGGTGAAGACCTCACTGGCGCCGGGGTCGCGCGTGGTCACGGACTACTACCAGAAGGCCGGGCTGCTGCCGTACCTGGAAAAGCTGCGCTTCAACGTGGTGGGCTACGGCTGCACCACCTGCATTGGCAACTCCGGTCCCCTGCCCGCGGACGTGTCAAAGAGCATCGACGAGCATGGGCTGGTTGCGGTGAGCGTGCTGAGCGGCAACCGCAACTTTGAAGGCCGCGTGAACGTGGACGTGCGCGCCAATTACCTGATGAGCCCGCCGCTGGTGGTGGCTTACGCGCTGGCTGGCAAGATAGGGCACAATTTCGAGACAGATTCTCTGGGTGCGGATCAGGCCGGACAGCCGGTTTATCTGAAGGACATTTGGCCCACGCAGGCAGAGGTGGCCGCGGCCATTGAAAAAGGCGTGTCCAGCGAGAGCTTCCGCAAAGAGTACGCCACGGTTTCAGACGGGGACGCCAACTGGCAGGGGCTGAAGTTCCCCACCGGCAACGTATACCAGTGGGAGCCGGACTCGACTTACATTCGCCAGGCGCCGTACTTTGACGGGATGACGAAGACGCCCGCGCCGGTCACTGACATTCTGGGCGCGCGGGTACTGGCGGTGCTGGGCGACTCGGTGACCACCGACCACATTTCGCCGGCCGGCAACATCAAGGCCAACGGGCCGGCGGGAAAGTATCTGGCAGACCACGGCGTGAAGACGTCGGACTTCAACAGCTACGGCTCGCGGCGCGGCAATCACGAGGTCATGGTCCGCGGCACGTTTGCCAATGTGCGGCTGCGCAACAAGCTGGCTCCGGGCACCGAAGGCGGAGTTACGCGCCTGCTGCCCGAGGGCGAGGGCATGTCCATCTTTGACGCCAGCGTGAAGTACGCGGAGCGCGGCGTGCCGCTGGTGATTCTGGCCGGCAAGGAATACGGCTCCGGCTCGTCGCGCGACTGGGCTGCCAAGGGGCCCAAGCTGCTGGGCGTGCGCGCGGTGATTGCCGAGAGCTACGAGCGGATTCACCGGTCAAACCTGGTGGGCATGGGGATTTTGCCGTTGCAGTTTGAAGACGGCCAGAATGTGGAGTCGCTGGGCCTCACCGGCGAAGAGGTGTACGACTTTCCGGGGCTGACGGCGCTGCTGAAAGACCGGCTGGCCCATGGACGTACGCTCACCGTGAAAGCGACAGCCGCCGATGGAACCGTGAAGCAGTTCACCGCGAAGGTGCGCATCGACACGCCGCAGGAGATCGAGTACTTTGAGCACGGCGGCATTTTGCAGTATGTGCTGCGGCAGTTGGCGGCGAAGTAAGCGGCTGCAATCGTTTTCCCAATTAGTGATTCAGGAACCGGCCGGATTGTTTCTCTTTGGAGGAGCAATCCGGCTTGCCTTTTTCGGCGGAACAGCGACGAGCATCTTATCACAGAAAGGATGCTATACATCCTTTCTGTGATAAGATGCTCGTGTGAGCAAGAAAGCACGCCCGGTGAAGACCACACGGATTGAGGTCAATCCTCTCAAAGGGAAGCAGAAGGGCGCGCTCCTCAAAGAGCAGGTCTGGTTCGAAGATGGAAAGATCGTCTCGTACAGTCTTGTCTACATCAACTTGAAACGGTGCCGGGTGGACCATGGCCGAGTACTGGGATTCGACAACAGCCACGGCTTCCATCACAGGCATTTCATGGGCAAGGTTGAGGCGATCGAGTTCACCACGTACGCCGTCCACTTGAAACGGTTCCTTTCGGAGGTTCGCAAACTATGGAGGATCGAAGATGAAGAAGACTAAAATTACTCTCCGGACCGGAAGCACAGAGGATTTTTTCAACCGTCTCCGGGACCACGCTGAAAAGCTGGACAGGGGCGAGACGCTGCCTCCTGGTATCACCATCACCTATGATGATCCTCTCGATTTGCTGGATATTCTCACCTCGGAACGGGTACGTCTGCTGCGGTTGGTCAAAAGCGAAGCGCAGCAGATCTCTGCATTGGCGACGGGATTGAAGAGGGACGTGCGGGCGGTCAGCCGGGACGTGGCGCTGTTGGAAAGGGCTGGATTGCTGCGCACCCGATACGAATCCAACCCAGGTCACGGCCGGTTGAAAATTGTCGAACCCGTGGCGCAGGAATACAAGCTGGTTGCGAACCTGTAGGTTCATCCGGTTCACGCTCTTCGATTCGTAGATCACTCCAGCAAAAACGCCACTCCCGGCCGGGAGTGGCGTTTTTGCTGCTGCGTTGAAACAGGTTACTTGGATTTGCGTGCAGGCCGGGGTGAGGGACGCCTGGACTTGGCAACGGGAGCACTCTCCGGGGCCGGCTCCTCGACGTGCGGAGCGAAGAAGCGCAGACCCTCCTGGTTGTGTTCGCCCATGACATGCAGGCGCAGAAAGTTGGTGGAACCGGACTTGGTGCGGGTTCCGGCCACGATGGCGATGACCTCGCGGCTGCGGACCAGGCCGCCCTGCTCGAGCAGGTTCTCAGCCACTTCCACCAGGGCCTCAGTGCTGTTGACCTTGGGACAGCGAATGGGAGTGGTTCCCCACAGCAGGTTGAGGCGATTGATGGTGACGTCCACCGGGCTGAGCGCGTAAATGGGCGCCGAGGGGTGGTACTTGGAAAGCTGGCGGGCGGTCTGTCCCGACTCAGTGAACAGGGCGATGCCGCGCAGATCCAGGTCGTCGGCGGCGTGGGCCGTGGCTTCGCAGATGGTCTCGGCAATCGAGAGGTGGCTGCGGCGTTCCCGCGACTCGGTGTAGTTCTGTTCCTTGATGTGATACTCGGCATCGGCTACGATGCGGGCCATCATGGCGACAGTTTCAACCGGGTACTTGCCCACCGCCGACTCGCCGGAGAGCATGACGGCGTCAGTGCCGTCATAAACGGCGTTGGCCACGTCGGAGACTTCGGCGCGGGTCGGGCGCGGGTTTTCAATCATCGACTCCAGCATCTGGGTGGCGGTGATGACCGGCTTGCGGAACTCAGCGGCGCGGCGGATGATGTGCTTCTGAATGGCGGGCACGCGCTCCGGGGGAACCTCGACACCGAGATCGCCGCGGGCCACCATGATGCCGTCGGCAACGGTGAGAATGGCGTCAAGATGTTCAATGGCCTGGGGCTTTTCCAGCTTGGCGATGATCCAGGTTTCTCCGCCGTAGGCAGAGACGCGGTTGCGGACCAGGCTCACGTCCTCGGCGGTACGGACGAAGGAGACGGCGATGGCGTCCACACCGTTCTTGAGCGCGAATTCCAGATCCTCAGTATCTTTTTCGGTCAGCGAGGGAACGCGCACCGGAATGCCGGGCAGGTTGATGCCCTTGTTTTCACCCAGCATGCCGCCGTTGACGATATCGCAAACGACGTCGTCTCCCAGAACTTCATGAACGCGCAGCTCGATGAGGCCGTCGGAGAGCAGAATGCGCGAGCCCTGTTCGACGTTCTCTGCGAGAGTCTTGAAGGTGGTCCCCACCAGTGAGGCGGTGCCGGGAACATCGCGCGGCGTAATGGTGAGGCGCTGGCCGGCCTTGAGCAGCACGGCCTGGTGATCTTTCAGCTTCGAAGTACGGATTTTCGGTCCCTGCAGATCGCCCAGGATACACAGCGGCTTGTGCTCTTCGCGGCTGACCTTGCGGATCATCTGGATCAGCGCCAGCTTCTCCTCGTGCGTGCCGTGAGAGAAATTCAGGCGGACAATATCAACGCCTGCGCGCACCAGGTCCCGGAAGACAGGCTCGGTGTTGGAGGCGGGTCCGAGCGTGGCGACGATCTTTGCGCGGCGTTGGGATGGGGACTCGATCTGGCTTGATTCAGAAAACGGCATGAGAAAAAGCTCCAAAAAGGATTCAGATTGGGTGAATAGGGGTATCGGCGGGCAGAAAAACTCTACGGGGAACGGCCCGTTTAATTGTACATGGCGAGTAGGAACGCATAACCCCTTAACCATTGTGCAGCGCGCGGGGTGCGATGGTCGGTGAGAGCCGTCACTGACTGAAAGAACGCAAACTGGGTGCTCAGGAGGCGGAATTCCGGGCCGACAAAAGCTCTTGCCTGTCCCCATAGAGCACGCCGTTCAGCTCCGCGCCAACCAGGACGCTGAAGGCGGTGATGTAGAGCCATACCAGGGTGGCGATGCCGGCGCCGAAGGAGCCGTAGAACATGGAATAGTCGGCGACGCGGGTGACATACCAGCCGAAGGCCAGAGTGGTGGGGAACCAGATGAGCGTTCCGGCAACAGCGCCGGGGCCGACCCACAGCCAATGTTCCGTGCGCCGGGTGCCGAAGTGGTAGAGCGCGGAGAGAACGGTGACGCTGGTGACGAACGCAACCGACCAGCGCGCCATCCGCCAGAAGAGCAGCACCATGTGGCGCATCTCGTGGTCCGCGTTATCAATCATCCAGAGTTCGATCTGGTGGCCGAAAACAATGACCAGCGTGGCCACCGACAGGGGAACCAGCACGATGGGCACCAGCAGCAGCGCGCGGAGCCGGCGTCCCCAAAAGCCCCATGCCTCGGGCGGCAGCCGGTAAGCGCGGCGAAAACCCTCCATCAGCGACAGCATCACGCCCAGGCCGGCAAATACGCTGAGGCTGGCGGCCGACACGATCAACTGGCCGGAATAAATGCGCCGGGTGAGCACATAGGATTGCAGCATGTCCATGGTGTCGGCGGGCAGAAACTGCTCGAAGGTGGCGCGCAGCGCGCCTACCAGCGTGGTTCCCTCCTGCACCTGGGCCAGCAGCGTGGTCATCACCAGCAGGGCGGGAAACAGCATCAGCATCCCGGAGTAGGCCGCTGCCTTGGACGTGTTGATGACATCGTGATCGAGAGCCTGCAACAGGGCGGTCCGGAATTTGGCAAAAAAATTGGTCATGCGTGTCAATGGCAAGAGTAGTGCATTTCCGTGCCTTGCGGCGAGAGTTGTTTGCCGCATCCTGCCGCGGGCATATTGTTTATCATGGCTGAGCCATGAAAACCTCATCGCTTCGCTCTCTGCCGCGCGTGTTTCCGCTCCTGTTGCTGGCCGGTTTTGCCGGGCACAGCGCCCCTGCCCAGACCTGGCACGCGCCCAATCCCCAGCTTGCATCCAGAGAGTTGAATGCCCGCGTCGAGGCGCTGCTGAAGAAGATGACGCTGGACGAAAAGGTGGGGCAACTGGCGCAGTTTTCCGCCGGATTTGCCACCGGGCCGGGCGCCTCCAACCTGAAATACGACGAACTGGTGGAGCGGGGCCAGGTGGGTTCGTTTCTGAACGTCGTCGGCGCCGAAGCCACCAATCACTACCAGCGCATTGCCGTGGAAAAAACGCGGCTGCATATTCCCCTGCTCTTCGGTTTGGACGTAATTCACGGCCACCGGACCGTCTTTCCCGCGCCGCTGGCGCTGGCGGCAAGCTGGGACCCGGCGGTGGTGGAAACGGTGGCGCGCACCAGCGCCGTGGAGGCCCGCGCCGACGGCATTGCCTGGGTTTTCTCGCCCATGGTGGACATTGCCCGCGACCCGCGCTGGGGCCGCATTGTGGAGTCGGCCGGCGAAGACCCGTACCTGGGTTCGGCCATGGCCCGCGCCTGGGTCAAGGGCTATCAGCAAGACGATCTCTCCCGGCCGGATTCGGTGGCTGTAAGCGTGAAGCACTTCGCCGCCTACGGCGCGGCCATTGCCGGGCGGGAGTACAACGCCGTGGACATGAGCCAGACCACGCTGCGCCAGGTGTACCTGGAGCCTTACCGCGCCGCCGTGGAAGCCGGAGCAGCCACGCTGATGAGCTCCTTCAACTCCATCAACGGCGTTCCCGCCTCCGCCAACCCCTTTACGCTGACGCGGATTTTGCGCAAGGAGTGGGGCTTTGACGGCTTTGTGGTTTCCGACTGGGGAGCGGTAGCCGAGCTGCGCAACCACGCCATTGGCGCAGACGACGCCACTGTGGCCCGCAAGGCCCTGGAAGCCGGCGTGGACATGGACATGGAGGGCAACCTCTACGGAACCGTGATCGCCTCCCAGGTGAGAGCCGGAACGATTCCGGAGGCTGTGGTGGACGAAGCGGTGCGGCGTATTCTGCGCGTGAAATTTGCGCTGGGGCTTTTTGAGAATCCCTACACCCAGCCCGGCCCGGCCTACGAGGCCACGCCGGAGAAGCGCGCGGTGGCCCGCAAGGTGGCCGATGAGACCTTTGTCCTGCTCAAGAACGATCCGGTGGAAGGCCTGGGAACGCTGCTGCCGTTGACGTCCAAGGTGAAAAAAGTGGCGCTGATCGGCCCACTGGCGGACGACCAGAGGCAGTTGCTGGGTGCGTGGGCCGGGCAAGGCAATCCCAAAGACGTGATTACGCTGCGCCAGACGCTTGCAGAACGGCTGGGCGACCGGTTGCTCTTTGCCAAGGGGTGCGAACTGCTGGGCGGCGAGGATGCGCAGTCCATTGCCGAGGCGGTGGAGACGGCGAAGAAGGCCGATGTGGCGATTCTGGCCCTGGGAGAGCCCGGCAACAGCATGGAAGGCGAGGCCTCAAGCCGCGTCCACCTGGGCTTTACCGGACCGCAGGAGAAGCTGCTGGAGGCCGTGGCGGCAACCGGCAAGCCGGTGATCCTGGTGCTGCTGGCCGCGCGACCGCTGGAGTTGAAGTGGGCCGCCGAACATGTGCCGGCCATTCTTGAGGCGTGGAGTCCCGGCATCGAGGCCGGACCGGCTGTTGCCGATGCGCTCTTTGGCGACGTGAACCCCTCCGGCAAGCTGCCGGCGAGCTTTCCCCGGGCCGTGGGCCAGGAACCGCTTTATTATGCCCAGCTGCCCACCGGGCGGCCGGCACATGAGGACCGGAACCGCATGCCGCTCGAGGGCGAGAACATGGTGTCGCGCTATGTGGACGAAGCCAATTCGGCGCTGTTTCCCTTTGGCTGGGGCCTGAGCTACACGCGCTTCAGCTACGGCCAGCCCACCCTCAGCCGCAACGATGTTTCCGTGCGGGAGCTGCTGGATTCCGGGGCAACGCCGGTCAGCACCGTGAGCGTGGATGTGAGAAATACCGGGAGCGTGGCAGGCACAGAGGTGGTGCAGCTCTATATCCGCAACACCGCGGCCAGCGTGGAGCAGCCGGTCCGCGAACTGAAGGGGTTTGCCCGCGTGACGCTTGCCCCCGGCGAGCAGAAGCACGTGAGTTTCCCGCTGGGGTTCAACGAGCTGAACTTTTATAACGTCGAGAACCAGCGCACCGTGGAGCCGACGACGTACACGATCTGGGTGGGGGGCAGTTCAGTGGCCGCGGCGGAGACGAGTTTGCGCGTGGTGGAGTAAGCGGAGGTGCGCCGCGGGACCAAGTCAGGGTGCGCACTGCGCACTACCGAGTAATTTCCCGAATGGCGACGATACGCCCGGGATGTCCGGTATACCGAGGTCTGTGCCATCCTCGGTCCCCAAGTGCGAGGGACCGAGGGCACCCTCATTGGTGGTTTGGAAGCGACGAAAAACCGTGGCCACCCGCCTTGAGGAGTAGAATCACCTGATCCGTTCACATGGTTAACAAGCAAGCCAAATTCGGAAGAGGCTTTGATCCAAATCACCTTACCGCTCGTAATGTTGCTGTTCTTGTGCCGGTAATCCTCGGACTTTCTGCGCTATTTGTTACCTTCGCATTTCTCGTCAGCGATGATACCTACATAAGATGGGGTGGTCTCGCGGTCGATACCGCTATTCTCTTCGGGTTTCTGCTTTACAACAGCCGCAAAGCCCTAAAGCACCACAAATTATGGGTGCTCTTTTGCGCGTTCCTAGTCCTGCATGCGGTTCTTTGGATTGCCATATTAAGAATTGCAAGTGAATGGCGACTCGCGTGGTTCGGTCTGATGGCATTTGAAGCGCCAGCGTTCCTGTTATTGAGGAACTTTGCCTTGCTTCAGCGCGAGTAACCGCCTAACCGTAAGTTATCTTCTGCTAGTGTGGTGTTCCCAAAGTTCATGACATAAGTTGAGGTTCCGAACCGCAGTCATACATGGCGCATGGCGTCATCCAAGGCCATGAAAATAGAGTAAGCGATCCGCGTTGGCGAAGGACGAGGATCTGTGGAGCCGGTGTAGCCCGCACCGCAGTCTGTCC